>Ga0118677_10001995_pt1 | contig 42157 bp, 36 predicted proteins | sample AliMusrvi5mmetaG_FD_86154 | JGI IMG/M metagenome (GOLD analysis project Ga0118677, IMG submission 86154)
CGTAAAAATTATATCCATTTGTTTGAAAGATAAATGTTTATACGATGAATACGTAATCATTATGGCAACATAAAATCATTAAAAATAAGATGTTCGGTTATTTTTCCTATATTTTTTTTTATGGTGACGAAATCTTTATCGGAGAAGAATAAAAGATAATCCAATCTAGTAGTATTGGATTGGTAAAATGGATAAAATATATTTCATTCTTCATATTTTATAATGTATTGAATGTCTGTAATCTTCACCATATATGTTTTATAAAAATAATCTCTTAGATAGCTTGATAATTGTTCTTTGAATGCAGCTATGGTTGTGATGTTTTTTTTTGTTTTTTTATAGAATGTCGTCCTCATTCATAAAATGCTTGTATGAGTATCCATTTCATTTAGCATATACATTCATGGCGATATGTTATGAAATTTTTCAAGAGTAGCACTATGCACAAGATAAGGGATATCCAATACTTTTGTAGTAGTAGTATAGGCATTTTCTATAAAAGCATTTCTTTTGAATCATAATCTTGCTCATCGTTCTACAAATCCGATAGTATGTGTGGATGTATCAAATTTATATTCTAAATGAATCAATCATCTATATGTCAGTTGTGTTAATATATTTCTGATTTTGCTAAGGAAATCCAATTCTTCTGGTGTGATGTTTGTGAGGCTTTCATTATATCTTACAGGAATAAAAAAATTAAAAAGCTTCAAATCTTTTCTGTATGTATGTAGAAAATCTTCAGATAATTTTTGTGCATCAAAAAAGTCTTTGAGTGCATATTCTTTGATATAAGCAAGGATATATATGTTTTTACCATCATGATAAAAATCTACAGAATTCAATTCGCCGTCAAAATATTCTTCAATGACATAATCAAATTTAGGTAAGATCTTTTTTTTAACGTTGGTGAATTCTTCCTGATTCTCTACCAAGAAGGTCAATAGCGATGAAGATCATGATTGTGGTTTTATCATAAATTTTTTAAATCATTTTTCGGTAATATCTCCATATGTTGCTTGTTGTAGTTGTTTGAATGTATAAAAAAGAAAATGTTTTTTACATGCAGTTTGGATAGTTTTATTGATGATATTTTTATCTTTGAAACACGAATACTCGACGTTGGTGTTAAATTCGTGATTGTAAATATCAATACCGTGTTTGGCGAGCAGATCTCAAAAAAAGAATGGAATAAGCGTGATGTCATCAGGTTTTATTTCATAGATTTTTTGTATTCATTCTTCAATGTTTGTATGTCCTAGGAGAGTAATCTTTCCAATAGTATAATCTTTCTTTCATTGATTATATAAAATATATATTTTATCATATAATAATGATTGATATTGCTCAATAGTTTCCTCAGTGAGGATATTTTTTTTAATGATCAGTCAAAACTTTGGATGTATAAAAGAAGCCATAAATACCTGATATAATAATTTAAAATGATATATTTATATGATTTCTTTGAATTTTATAATATCAAAATATATGTGTTTCATACATTCGATATCCTTGGAAAATTGCTGGAAATTTTTATTTGCTAAAACGATAGTTCATACTCTACTATGTCAATTGCTCGTCAATCATATAAATGCTCCTGTTGATTTAACTCATTTGTTTATACTATAGAAAGAGGAAAGTGTGTATATTTGATCAAGAATGCTTTCGTTATATCAATTAAATATGCATTCCTTAGCGGGATATAAGGTAAATGTCGCTATGTTTTTTTTACGTGTATATTCTTCAATGTTATTGATAAAAGGGAAGGTGAGTATGTCCATATCATATGCTATTTGATACATATCCAATCTGAATCATCATATTCTTCAGTTTATTTCTATGGTTTTAAACTCTCATTTTGAATTTATCTTAAATTCATGATGAACAAAAGTATTCCTGATGCCTCATCAGAGTACTGTCTTTTTTATAAATTCCTTGAGTTTTTCTTTATCGACTTCTGCTTCTATTTCATCAGAAATGAATCTTGCGATATTACAGAAATCATTGACCCCATAATCGATTCATAACGTTACAAATACAGGTTTGGATAATGTTATATTCTGATTTTCGTCGATATAATAATCGATAGTATACATTTTTCCATCGATGAATTCTTCAACAAGAATGTTTTGATTAAATAATTTCTTGTATTTTAATCTACCAAATGCTTCTAATATTTTAGATAATGCAATAATATATTGATCATAGCTTTCAATCTTACAAACTCCGCTGCTTTGAACTCATACGGTAGGCTTGATTATACACGGTAACGGAGGTAAATCATGCTCAGTTATTCTTTGGATATCTGCTAAAGGAATAAATTTGTATTGTACGGTGGTTTCTGGATATGCTTTCCCAATAATCTCTCTTTGCAAATGTTTATTCAAAAAGATTTCCGGATTATCGGTAATTTTTTGTCCTAATGCTTGTTTTATTCTATTAGTAAGACCAATTTCTTGCTCTTCAAATGTATTTATACATATTTTTCATGATAATCATTTGAGGTGGTCGATTATTTGTGATTGATCGGTGAATCAGACTAGTAAGATACCGATTTCTTTGATTTCATCAATAAGCTCTGGTGATACTATAACCGATTCATCTTCCTCATAAAAATATATGATGATGATCCCAAGCCCTTGTAAATGTTTGAAGCTTTTCTTATAATAATCAAACTGACAAAGTTTAGATAAGTTTTTCTTCGAATAAAATCCTATAAGATACATTATTCTATCATAATGATGTAAAAAAAATTGCTAATCCCTTACATATCTTCAATAGTGCTCATCTATCTGTCTGATAATACCAAGTGCCGGGTGAGGCATTGATCTCTATTAGATACCGTCTTTTTTCTGGTTTACAATAGGCAAAATCCATAGAAAAGATGTCATTGTCTTGTAAATTCAAATCTTTATATATTTCTTTAGATAAGTGTAATAAATCCTTAGATATCTGAGACTTTTTCAATGTGGCTTGTATGCCTCACGATCATATATTACTTCTAAAATCTCATTTTTTCGGTATCCTTAGTGTGATTTCTATGATTTTTTTGCCTGCAAACATACATCTTACATCATGATTAGTATCACATATTCATTGATATCATCCACTGAAATCTTTAAATTGCTGTACTATAAAAAGTTCTTCCATCCCATGATATTTTTTTCTTTTTTTGAGTAATTCCGAGACCGTTGTCAATACTATTCATTTTCATCAATTTGCTCTTATTGGCTTTATAACTATATTCTTTGTATATGTATTCTGAATGGTCTTGCTACTAAAAAAACTAGATAATAAAGCAGTAAATGGCTGATATTTTTGTGTATATTTATAATTCTCGAACTTTTCATTTCAGATGATAGAAATCTTTTTTGAAGGAACTATCATAAAATTTTTACAGATATCGTATTTATGATTTATCGCCATTCATCTCCTACTCCATATGATATCAGGGATATATTTTTTTTTAATGGTTATATTCATTCAGGTATCATCTAAGATATTATATTCATTAAATCGATTTTTTTTAGCATCAAATGTATTGATACTCACTCTTACGAGGTCTAGATCATGCATATGAAAAAAATTCTGCATAAAAAGTCTTGCTCAATAGGTATCAACTCATTTGTATTTTTTCGTATATCAGTTTTCTATAGCTATTTTTAGCATATATTCTCTTATTACATGATAAAATCCACGTCAGCGATTTTAACTTTGCCCTTATATATTTTATCATCAGATTTTCAATCTTCCATCCAACTTTTAATATTTTTATATCATTCCAGATAGATTTTATCTTTCATAAACACAGTTCCTGTGTGTATCTGATCAGTATGGATGATTCATTTTTTGATTCTGATAGCTGTTTTAAATTGTAATTCTTTGGATCGATGCGGATAGATGAAATCTATCATATGTGCTAATTTTTTAAAATCTATGTTTTCTGCTTCCTTGACCAAAAAATATTTATTATAGATACTATCCTTTTCGTATTCTTCAGGAAGTATCCTGGTCGCATTATAGATAGCTAGTCATTCTTCATCTTTGAGATAATATCCCGTACCGGATTTTAAAATATTCCATCCTGATTTTAATCCATTGAGATACCTGACGAGATGAGTATCTATTTCATGAGCCAAAATGGAAAGCAATTCTTTTTCTCTGAATACTCCATGTTTGGAAATGCTGATTTTGACGTCTTTGCCCATAATGACTGATATTCTAGAGAGATTGGTGTAACTGAAAACAATATCAACACCATAGATTTTTTTTTCAGCGAGATATTTCTCTATAGTTTTTTCTATTGCTGATAAAGTTAATGGTTCTCATAATATCTTTTGATTATCTTCCTTGAGAGCAAAAACCTTTTCTTTGGCTATTTTCAAAAGTTCATCATCAAATTCACCAAAGAGCTTTTTATTGTATAATGCTATATTATCAAAATCCTGTTTGCTATAGGCGAGGATAAGATTCCTTCTGAACTCCAATTCTTCAAGCTTTTCGAGAAAAAATTTGATAAATGGACTTTGAAGCTTATTGAGCAACTCTTGAATTTTTATTATCTCTTCCTTGATGTGGATAAGTTTCTGTTCATCAGGCCATTTGTATTTGAAGAGAGGATTATATTTTCCATGAAAAGTGATGAATTTATCAAGCTCACTGAAATAATTGAGCGGTCTGAGTCTGGCAGAGAGATTAAGTCTTTTATTCAGCTTTTCTATTTTTTGATCGATGAGATGGAGTTCTGTTAGCTCCAATGGATGGATGTGTTTTGGATCGACGATATCTACGATGGCAAACGTTTTGTGGATAGGCTTAATGAGATAGCGACTTGCGGTTTTGTTTCCGAGGATGACTTTATTGTCTGGTAGGCTTTCCATTGTTGAAAACTTGGATTTTTTTAGTACAATCTCGTTTTCATATAAGTCTAAATATCGTTCCCTTTTATTTTCTTTGATTTTATCAGCGAGTTTCTGCGACATAAAATTTCCTGATTTATTCAGATCAACCTCTACAATAACATCAAATTTTTCTTCTTCCTCTTTTTCTTTGATGATGAATTTCGCATATTGTGAGAGGTAGAGGAGTTTACTTTGTCAGAGGAGATCTGACCTTTCTGAGGTGAAAAGAGTTTTTGCAATTTCGACTCATTTTTCTGGATCGATGATTTTGAGATCCACTATTTTATCCAGGATATTTTTTAACTTGGTATCGCTGACTTTCTGTACCTCCAATCACGCTCTTGCATTGATCTCCAAAAGCTTTGGTCATTCGTTTGTAATGACCCGGTCAAGTGCCAGATATCATAAGTTGACGAAATATTGCACCTTGGAGGAAAGAAAGAGAATATCATTCCAGTACGGAATCTTTTTGTTTTGGAAATGAGCGAATCTTTTTGGAAATTTCATAGTATAGATTTTATTTTTCCACAAAAGTGAAGTGATTTTTCCACTGCCTACTTCAATACCCAATCCTAGTCATCATTGTGCGAGGTTAGCTTTCCCACCAGAATTTTTGGTCGGTATTCTGATCATTGTAGCGACAGGTACAAGGTTAAACACGATGACTCTGATGTCTGCCAATCCGTATTCACAGAAGTCCTTGAAAAGCTCTCAAGCGACAAGCTTCTCTTCGATGATGATTTTGTCTCATCCGAGTGTCATGGAATATTTTCCATCGAGGATATCCAACAAACGTCTCCTGAATTCCTGATCAGTTAAAGTTTCACTTCAGATTTGATATTTTCCGGGACGATGATGATCGCTGAATTTTTGAGAAAAGATTTTTTTGAACTGTTCTCCTCGCTTTTGAAAAGTTTTTTTTTTGGAAATGATATCAATAACTTTTTCTGGATGCTGTTCTTCGATATACTTGACGATATATACTCATTGTCCTTTGCTTCATTGATTCGGTTTTACGACAAAATTCTTTTTTGGCAGATAAGAAAAATCAAATTCATAGAGCTCTTTGCGATTGGAGATGATACCATAGGTCTTGGCAAACGGAATACCTCTTTCAATAAGAAAATCTTTCGTTTGGAGTTTATTGTTTGCCAGACGAATGCCTTTTTTGTCATTGAACTTTTTGATATAGAGGAGATTTCTGGCATTATTGCCCAGAATCCCAAAATCTAGCATAGTGAAAAGAGTTAAGGGTTAAGAGTGTAGAGGTAAGAGTGTAGAGGTAAGAGTTCAGGATTTAAAAATTAGAAATTAATTCGTTTAGTCGTTTATATAGTAAAAACCTAGCTAAAATCAATCTATAACGATAAGGATAGTTTGTATGTTACTTAGCTTGACTTATATTATAATATCTATAAAAGTTGATATAGAAAATAAAAATAAATAGAAATAAAAAACATAAATAACACAGATATGAAAAAATTAACATTAATGTTCGTTATTATCTTTATCGTAGCCAGCAATGGATGCAACAAAGACGATTTACAACCTAGATTCCCAAAGCATGTAATCTTAAAAGCAGCAGGGCAAACTATCCGCGATGCTGATCAGTACACAGAAACACACAGGGAAAATAACGATCCCACTGGATATCCTGTCATTGCTAACGCAGTGGCTCCTTTGATAGCGCAATCAATCCAACGCGCACTCAAACCAGATACCGGGATTACCAATGGTGGTGCTATAGCAGAAGTGATCGGTTATTATACCAATTACCAGTGGGATCATCCGAAAGTAAAAAAAGCCAAGGTTTGGGAAAAAATTGCGGTAGGGATTGATGAAGATGTTTATCGGACCTTGACTGCCTATTGTAAATATTTGGAAAAGAAGATGAAAGAATATGTCGAAGGCACTGTCACAGGAAGTGCTCAATGGACAACAGGCATTCGGAATAATGGATTGGAAGAAGCGATAAAAAATTCTATTTACGACGTTGATCCAGATAATTCATGGCAGATGACATTTTACGACGAATTGGTCGTATATTATAAATCATTTGCAGAGAATCCAAAAAACAAAGCAAAACCAAAAAGAGACGGCTGGTTTATCTTCAGCTAGAAGAAATCATTGTTAAATTATAAAGACGGAGTATCTACTCTGTCTTTTTTTAAATATATACTAAACGTCTATTGAAACCTGCCTGCCGCATGCTAGTCTGAATGTAGTATATCCTAAGCGTCATCAGACATTCATATCATTAACCACATTCCAGTAGATATAACATATACGTACTGTTCATGTTTTAGTAGACGCTTAGTATAATCTATCTTCTGTGGAGTCAGAAAAGTATGAAATATTATCTCTTGCGTTCGTATTGGTGGAATAATTCAGTGAAAAGTTTTGGCACCATTTTCATTTTTTCTGGCGTAGCGACGAAAGAAACTCTCATCTGAGTAAATCCAGGGTTGGTCTGTCCTTCTATGGTACGATAAAATCCATCCATAGGGGAAACCAGTAAGGTGTATTTCTCTCAATACAAGTCTACAGCTCATTCCTGTGCACAGTAAAGCGAAAATGCTTTGGAATCAAATCATGGCTTCACAATATTTCTGACATCCATGATAGAGTAGAGCGCCGCATCAGGACGAGAGACAATAATTCAAGGAAGTAATGATTTCAATCCGTCAGATAAATCTTGGAGCATATTGCCATAATAACTTCTCTGCTGATCATATCGTTTATGTAAATCTTCAAATGACTCGTGCGCAAGCGCTCAGAAAATATATTGTCCGATGACATTAGAGCACAAGCCTGTAGTATTTTCTGCAACACATTGCTGATGAAATTCCGCACTATCAGTAATCATCGCTCAGATTCTCAATCCACAAGCATTCCATACTTTAGAAGAAGTCTCTATACTGATCCTTCTTCCTTGGATGCCAGGAATGTCTGCATCGCTTAATTTTCGGATACTCACTAACTTTCCATCGCCATAATGTAATTCTCTATATGCTTCATCACTGATCATTCGCATATTGTATTTCACACAAAGTTCCGCGATCATTTCCATATCATCTTGGTTATATAATTGCCCAGTTGGATTATCGTAAGGAATAATGACGATTGCACTTGGCTTATGCTCTTGGATAAATGCTTCTATTGTCTCTTTATTCGGTAAGGTGAATCTTCCATCGTCTTCCAAATATCTCGCTAAGGTGACGACATTCCTAATCGTTCTCGCTGCAAAACTCAAATAATTAGAATATGCAGGATCAATGAGCATAATAGGTCTGTCATTAGCATCTGAGACACCGAGCAAAACCAATTCCATCGCTTGGCTTCCGCCATCAGTGATTTGTGCCTGCAGTCATTCAGTTCTACATCCACTAGAGGCGATGATATGTAAGAACGCATCTTGTGTCTCTGGTAATCACACGGTCTGTGAGTATTGGACGATGCCTTGAGCTAGGGGAGTATCTGAGTTTGCTATATGGAACATTCTCTTTTGCATAGCAGGATGCATAGGCAAGGAAACATTGCCGATAGAAACATTGATCGCTTTGACTCCATCCGTCCTTTTGGCAAATTCCATTTGCGCTCTACGAAGTGATGATGGTTGCTTACTAGCGAAATACTTGGAAAGTTCTGGCATTGTCATAGAATATTTTTGAGAAAAAATTAAAAATCGGTCTTGCATACGTACATATTTCAATTGAATTTACAACTCAAAAAGATACAACGAAGCCGAATTTTATTAGTAAATATAATTCATGCAACTCAAAATCTATAATACATTATCTCGTGAAAAAGAACTCTTTGTCCCACTTATGGAAGATTCCAACTATAAATGACCAAAAAAAGACTTTGTCTGACTCTATTCATGTGGACCTACCGTATATCGAGAGTCACATATTGGGAATATGAGAGCTTATGTATGTCGAGATGTTCTCAGAAATGCATTGGAAAATGTTCTATGATATAAGGTCACTTCTGTCATAAATATGACCGATGTCTGACATCTTACTTCGGATGCTGATGAGTGAGAAGATAAGATGGAGAAATGAGCCAAGAGAGATAATATGACGGTTTGGGAATTGGCCGATAAATATATTACAAGTTTCAAAAGGAACCTTCATATGCTCAATATCGATGAATATAAAATTACCTGTAGAGCTACCGATCATATCAAAGAGCAAATCGTTATGATTCAACAACTCGAAGAGAAATGATATATATATCTCATTCCAAATGATGGTGTGTATATGGATACAAGTAAAATTAAAGATTATGGATATCTTGCAAAGCTTGATATTGCTGGATTACAACAGTGAGCAAGGATAGAAAATGATAATAAAAAAAACAAAACAGATTTTGGTTTACGAAAGTTTTCTCCAAAGAACGAACACAGACAGATGGAGCGAGACTCGCCATGGGGCAGATGATTCCCAGGCCGGCATATAGAATGTAGTGCAATGGCGACCAAATATTTAGGAGAACAGTTTGATATTCATACATGATGAGTAGATCATATCCCTGTCCATCATGTAAATGAAATAGCACAATCTGAATGTGCATTAGGTACTCATCCACGAGTAAAATACTGGATGCACAACCAGTTTCTCAACTTAGGTTGAAAAAAGATAGCAAAGTCTGCATGATGTGCATTTGGCGATTGAATACTTACTATAGATGTTCTTGTGAAGGAAGGGTTTAATCCACTAGATTTTAGATATTTGTGTCTTACAGCACATTATCGTAGTTTTTTGGATTTCAATCCAGAGCTTTTACAGACCGCTGCAAATTCTAGAAATAATCTCATCAAAAAAATGCAGAAGCTATTTGATCAGCATACCAAGATTATCGTAGATAAAAGTATTATCGTCCCATATGAGAAGATAAAAGTTGAGATAGAATCCAAATTTGTTTGAGATGCATTGGAAGATATGATGACAGCACTCATGGACGATCTCAACACTCCACAAGTATTGGCAATTCTCAACCAATCAATCACAGCAGTAGATAAGATGGAAGAAGTAGATAAAAAAGATTTATTTGTTGCCTTTTATCGACTAGAAAAAAACTTACTCAAAATCTGACTCTTTGACCGAATAGGTCAAGAAGTGGAGACAGTAGAAATTCCCGATGACGTGAAACAACTCGCTGACCAGAGACTAGAAGCTAAGCAGGCCAAGGACTATGCGCACGCAGATGAGATCAGAAAACAGATTTTAGATAAGTGACGAGAGGTGAAAGATACTAAGGAATGATATGAAGTGAGTAAGATTTAATTATTACTAAAAATAGTATGGTAAAAATTCTCAATACTATCCACGAAGACTATCATATGCATAGCATAAATTATTCCGATGGAATGAATACTATCGATGAATTAGTACAATATGCAGGCAAAATCGGTATGAAAAAGATAGTGATCACTGATCATAGTCAGGCCTATGTAAAAAAAGCTAATCTTCTTCCACCATCACCGAGAACCTCTATAGAAAGACGGGTCAATGTTCATAATGATGTAGAAGTTGAATTCGGCGTGGAATGAGATATCTTGAATGAAGAATGAGATATCTGCTGTGATGTCAAATGAATAACTCCAAATTTTATCATTCTTTCGTGTCATAGAGGAGCATATGAATGAAGTTTGGAAAATATCACTCAAGCATATATCAATGCTATTAAAAGACATCACGATAAGATTAAAATGCTAGGTCATGTATGCTACAAGAATACTTCACAGTATCTGGATATGGAAGCACTTGTCAAAGTAGCTAACGAATACAATATCCCTATAGAACTCAATGCAAAGTATTTTGTATGTTGAAGAACAAATATGGAAAAAATTGAGGTTATGTTGAGCCTAGTAGATCAACTCTATGTAAATAGTGATGCACATACGTTGTATGATATGAATCTTAGGGCTCAGGCGTTCGATTATCTCAAAGAAAAATGATTTTTATCTGAATAAACCATTCACGATGAAACTTCTCAACACGATACATGAAGACTATCATATGCATAGCATCAATTTCTCAGATGGAATGAATACGGTTGATGAAATAGTCCAGTATGCAGGCAAGATATGATTGAAAAAGATAGCGATTACTGATCATAGCCAAGTCGTCCTAGATAAAAAAGGATATGGTGCAAGTAGCAGATCTATCATCAGGAGACGGAAAAATGTACATAATGATGTGGAAGTGGTATTCTGAGTAGAAGGGGATATTCTCGATGAAGAAGGAAATTGCTGTTTTGATATTCAAAAGAAAGAAGAACTTTTTTCTATCCTCTCTTGTCATTATGGGATATATGAAGGAGATCATAAAAATATCAACCAAGCGTATGCAAATGCGATACAAAGGCATCATGAGAAAATAAAATGTATCGGGCATCCTTGCAAAAAAAATATCTCAGAATACTTAGATATAGAAGCATTAGCAAAAGTGCTTAATCAATATCAAATTCCTATAGAGATAAATTGTTCAAATATAACTACTGATAGGACAGATTTCGAAAAGTTGCATAAATTATTACCGCTTGTGGAAGCCGGGATATATGTAAATAGCGATATGCATACGCTGAATGATTTTAGTTTCAGACAAGTTGGATTTGACTATCTCAAGGAACAATGATTTTTATCTGCATAGACAGGCGATAATGAAAATTCTCAATACTATACACGAAGACTATCACATGCATAGCATCAATTTTTCTGATGGGATGAACACTATAGATGAAATAGTGCAATTTGTTCCTAATGTATGACTTAAAAAAATTGTGATCACAGATCATAGTCAGGCTATAATTGATGCTAATAAATTAGCATTTAGAAATTTTAGATGAAGTATTAAACATTGGAAAAATATTCATAACGATGTTGAAGTAATTATTGGTATAGAATGAGATATCCTAAATCAAGCCTGTGATTGCTGTTTCGACATCCAATGAATTACGAGTGATTTTTTGATACTTTCTTGTCATGAAATTGTATATAAAACTAATAATTGAAATATGGAACATATGACAGAAGCTTATCTTAATGCTATAGAGAGATTTCATGATAAAATAAAATTTATAGGTCATCCTTGTAAAAAATGAACAGCAGAATTTATTGATATCAAAAAAGTAGTAGAAGTAGCAAATAGATATCATATTCCAATTGAATTTAATGCTTGATATTTCTCGCGTGGAGAAACTAATCTAGAGAAATTAGATATTATGTTGAGTTTAGTAGATCAAATTTATGTGAATACCGACGCTCATATGTTAAATGAGCTGATGAGCAAACAAGCAGCATTTGATTATCTCAAAGATCAATGATTTATTAAGTAGTCTTTTATATCTAAAACAAAAATATGATTTTCTATTACATCATCGTTATGTTACTCAGTCTTGCTATCGTACTGACCTCCTACTTTGTACCGGGAGCGCTTGCTTTCCTCTGACCTGAAGCGGGAAAGGGGTTCGCTGATACGGGAATAATTTTGCTCTGGATCACCTTGTTCGTGAAGCCGGTATTTATGCTATTGGTAAAGCATACAGAATTGAGGACCATTACGTTCTCATGACTGCGAGACTATCTCAAGACTATCAAATGAAGATCGCTCAGATGATTGCGACATATGCTACTGAGCATAGTATATTTCCTGGCTGCGCTTGGTATGAGATGGAGAAGATTGCTGGGGATTACGACGTTCCTCGTGCTGTTCACTCACGGAGGAATAAATGTCACCCATCGGCTGAACAACAGTTTCTCTCTTGCTTCTCAGCTCAATGCATTCTGGATACTTGCCTGATATATTTCTTTGGTGTGTTTGCTCATAGGCTTCCTTACCTCAAATAATTTTTCTCTCAGACTATTCAAAAGACATCGAAAGACTATCCAATACCTGGCATATGTTGCATTGACGTTCGGGATCCTTCATCTCGCATTTCTCAATCTCTGAGAATACCGATGATATCTTGTCGTTCTAGTAATTTATATTTTCTTTAAACTAATAGAAAAGAAGAAAATTGGCACTGCCAAATAAACATTAGTAAAAAAAACAGCCACCTTTCGGTAACTGTGCTATTTATAATTCTATTTTTTATTGTCCCTTGTTATTTGTTCGTTGTTGGTTCAATTTTCTGGTAGATAATCATCGGATTCAAATTCACAGGAAAGTCTTCCATATCAAAGACGATTTTGAAATTATTATCAGCATTATTTACCGTAGAATCTATCATACTAAATTCCTCATTACCAAATATACTTTGAATTTTTTTAAACCCATTGACTAGGATAGGCGCTGAAAAGAGCGCTATGTTTTTGACGATGTAGAGTAGGAATTGTAAGTCTGCAAGTGCATCAGCCTTAGTCTCTTCGCTTTTATACTTGATCCATGGTTCAGCTTTGGTGATATACTCATTCGCTCTTTGTACCAATTGATACCAATCATCGAGATATCATTTAATGTTCGCTTTCTTCAGATACTGATCTTCTATCTTTGCACCATCTCGTCCGTCTTCAAAATACTGGACAAATTTGCTATTATTATTTTCTTTGAAGACTTCCCATTTCTGTTTATTGAATTTACCACTCGTAATGCCATATTTCTTGCATAAGCTGGTAACTCTATTTACAAGATTCCCTCGTCATCAGATCAGCATGCTCTCGTATAAGTGGCCGAGTCTTTCTTCAGAAAAATCTCCATCGGTAGCGATGTGAATATCGTAAAGGAGTTGAAATACAAATGCATCTCTATCGTAGATATCCAAGATATCCATAGGGTCAACAACATTACCTGTGGATTTACTCATTTTCTGCCCGTTGAGTGTGATGTGTCCATGAACGATAAGCTTCTTTGGTAATGCAATTTTTGCAGAGAGAAGCATTGCAGGCCAAAACGCTGCATGAAACCTCAAAATATCTTTCCCAATCAAATGAATATCAGCAGGTCGTGTATTATTAAATTTTTCTTCATCATCTGCATATCATTGTCCAGTAAGATAATTAGATAATGCATCACACCAAACATACATCACATGATCGTCATCACCAGGGACAGAGATTCATCGTGGTAAGCTAGCTTTTGGACGGGAAAAACTCACATCGTTTGCGTTTTCCAAAAACGATAGTATTTCATTTTTTCTAGTCTCCGGAATAATCTGATAGATATCTTTTTTTATGACATCAATAACTTGTTTCTTATATTTTTGTAAAGCAAAAAAATAATTTTCCTCTTCTATTTTTTCTATTTCTCCATTAGGATGATCAGGACATTTGCCGTCAATAAGCTCTTTTTCTGTTTTGAATGATTCGCATCCCGCACAGTAAAGTCAGATATATTTTTTTTTGTAAATATCTCCAGCCTCTACAAGTTTGTTCCATAATTTTTGTGCTCACGGGTAATGTAGTTTGGTATCAGAAGTTCTGACAAAAGTATCATAAGACACTAGGAGTTTAGAATACATATCTTTGTATGATTCTACGATATCATCCAGGAAATTTACAATATCCTTTCATGCTTTTTCTGCACTACGCCGATTTTTGATACCATGTTCATCAGTTCATGTTTGGAAAACGACATCTTTACCAAGTATCCTATACATTCTGGCAAATGCATCCGCTTGTACAATCTCCAATGCATGTCCCATGTGTGGTTTTGCATTCGTGTAGGCGATTGCTGTGGTTATGTAGAATTTTTTCATCATCTTTTATTATCAATAAAAAATAATAGTTCACTATTACCTTATATAAAGCACTTCTTTTTTCAAGTATTTAGGATTTCTTACAAACTAGGATATGTCATATTGTACTTCCTTCTTCGCGGATAGGCAAGACATGGAGGTCAAAGAAATTCTTTTTTGTAATTTTTTCTATGTCTTGCACCCTATGATTAAAAAATTTTATTCTAAACTGATCCTTATCTTTTTTCCAGATGAATTCACGTCTTTGGATGAAATGTCCGATGATCAATACTCATCACGATTTCAATATCCTATATACTTCACTGAATAACTGATCAATATCTTCAATATGTTCGAGGACAAAGAAACTGGTTGCGAGATCGAATGATTCGTCATCGAAGGGGAGTGTGTCTTCTAGGTCACATACTACCTTCTCTACTCATTTGTTCGAGTGTCTTTTCAATAGCTTCTCAGCGATATCACAAGCGACATACCTTACTGGTTTCAACGGTGCAAGGAATTTATACAATCTTCCATCGCCAGCACCCAGGTCGATGATATGCAAATCCGTTTTGTCTCTCGGCAAAAATTTAACAAAAACACCCTTTTCAAAACTATCAAGGTGCTTATGGTACGCGCCATATTGCTCGGCTATACTATTATATCCCGTCTCCGGATCATGGATAAGGATATGTTTTTGATTGTAGGACATCAAAACTAATTAGAAATTAGAAATTGAAAATTAGAAATTATTTGGTCTCTTAGAAAAAAGTCTTGTTCGTCTCTTCTTTTGCTTTCTCTAAGAATGGCTGCATTTTTTCTTCGATATCGGGATTTGGTGTATGGAGATATTTGCTAAGCTCTGTAGTTTTTTCCGCTGCTTTTTTCAAATGAACATAATATTTACTGAGTTCTGCTACCACATCAGAGAGATCATCATTCTTTTCCAAAAGTTCAGTCGTTTTTTGTTTCAAAAGTGCATTTTGCTGGACATATTCATCAAGTTCTCCACTGAGATATTGAATCTCCTTAGCAGCATCCTTGAGATTGGATCTGAGTTGATCTACAGTATCTTTGTGTTGATATCTCAGATAGAAAAGGAAATATCCTATGAGTCCTCCAGCCAGCGCAGCTAAAATGATATACCCAGACATTAATTTGAGATTTAGGATGTAAAACTATGTTTAGTATAGCAGTTTGATTGGAGAAATCAACGGAAACAACGAGTATATTGTTTTTGCTTTTTATGGTATTTTGCATATAATTATCTATGTTCCCAAATAAATTTTATCAGACTATTAAAAAGTATAATGGATGATAATAACCAATTAATAGAAGATATTGTTTCTAGTTACAAAAACAACAATATGTTTTGTGTCACCCAAGAAACAGAAAAAGCTATAGCTACTGCAGTAGAAAAAGGTGATTCAAATATAGCTAAAATATTGGAAGAGAGCTTGTCAGAGCTTAAAAATTTCGATACATCAAAATTTATACAAATGCTTAAGAAAAGTGATTATAGCCTGACAACATTTGATATGAAGTTAATCTATCGGTTAGGGAAATTGATTGAATGTTTTTGGGATATAGCATACCCACAAGGCGAAAAATTACGCATGAAAGAGTTGAGATTTCTTAATATCATAATATATGAAGCATATGCAAAAAGGTTTAATGAATACAGAGATATAATCGATGGTTTTTGGATGCAGTGGGATATTCTGCAGAAGGGAGGTTTTTCTTTGTATAATTCATCAGAAAAAATTATACATCAAAAATATACTAGTACACTAGCAAAACAGTATATAGAAAATAAAAAAGATTATTATGTAAGAGAAAAAAAACGGATAAGCCAATTTATAAGCGATATAGGCGATGAAAATACTGCCATATTACTATTAAAGAGATTCTGTACTATGTGTGATGATATTTCGCAATTCAGATTTTCTTTCTCCAATATTGATCCGTTAATAGCTGATTATTCACAAACATTAGGGTTATTCTGATCCTGTGCACATGCTATCAAGGACTATATCAAAAAAAACTATGATATTGAAATATAGTTCTCCAGTGGAAATCAACGAGAAAAAAATAAGATTCCAAATCCCTTGCAATTCATACTGGAATATGTATAATACAAATGTCAAGATAAGTAGTAAACGTGTTGATCTTGGCCCTGATGAAAATTTTTTCTGCGCTGTTAATTTGGATGAGCACAAGGTTAGCTTGGTGTAATATGCAAAAAAACGGGCCGTTCGCTTAGGCGAATGTATCCTTTTTGTTCGCATATTAAATCAGTCTTCTTGTGTTTTTTTGTAAGCCAAAAGATAGAGAACAAAAGGAAAGGAGCAAGGAAAGGATGGGAATGTCTATCTGCGACGGACTGCAAGAGCACTCGTATCCTTTCCCACTCCATAGGCAAAACAGCCGCTACTCTGCATATGAGGGAATCTCAATCAGAGAGGAGCATAATTTTCTTAGAAACAAAATTTCAAAACACAAAAAATTTATTCATATGGGACGAGAAGAGCATTTTATTCTCTAACCGATTATTATTATGAAAAAAACGAAAACAGTGGTTGAAAAAACAGGTGTTACGCCAGAGGCAGAAGTTAGCACAGAAAGAGAGATTAGCACATCCAAAGTAACTCCTATAACAACAGGATTGCTATGTTTGGCATTGGCTGGAATATTAAGCACTAGTGACGTGAAAGCCCAAACTGCTGATTCTATGACAACAGACACATCCAAGACGATAACCGTTAAGCCAGAGGTTGTACCGAAGTGATGAGTATTTTTTATAGATCCTCAGTATTCTCCTACTGATAAGGTGGGGACAGTAAGACTTTCCGGTGGAGGAACAATCCATGGAATGGGTGCTGGTGGTTTTCTTGATCTGACGTGAACACAAGATAAACCAACAGATGTATCATCAGCATTTGGTAAATTGGAAATTACCAAGTCTACAGACAAGGTAATAAAGGGTACTGCATTGGATATACAATATATCTTATCATCATCATGATCTGACAAAATTAGAGGAGGATTGACCTACAAAGTAAAACTTCCTGAATGAATGATTGCTATGAAGATATTCCCAATCAGCACCAAAGGATTTGATCCAGATATGCTTATATGAATAAGTAAATCATTGTGAAAAAAAATTGCTCTTGGATCATTTGTGGAAACTGATTTCAAAGATAAATGTTTCTATGGAGAGACTGAGGCTACCTACAAAATCAGCAAACAGATTGATGCGTTGACTCAGTTGAGATATGGAGGAACGTATACTAGCAAACCCAAAGCTTGAGCATATCTATGACTTAGGGTAGGGATCAAATAACTAAAAAAAATATGAAGGACTGATATAGTAACGAGATTATACTCAGTCCTCTTATTTTGTAGTAATAGTGTATTTCATTATTCATATTACAATTTGCTTGTAAATTTACCAAAATTTGCATTTTTTTGCATTTTTGAGTATACTTAGAGAGTATTTTATCTTTATACAAGAGCATGGATACTACTCTAACAAAAGGGGACATAAAAGACCAATTTTCCGAGATATATACTAAACTTTTCTCTGAGTACGAACTCATACTTAGCGGTCATTTTGGGTTTAATCGGTTTCCTACAGGATTGGGGCATACATCGCATTACATCAGCATCAAACAGAAAATAGCATCCAAATGTTATGTTGGGATCAGAAGGGTCTCACAGCCAGGGATTGTGATTGATGATATTTTGATGTACGATGGAAAAGAGTTCATTTCTTATGGACAAGAAAAAATAGAAAAACATTATACTGCATCGCTACAACAGTTAGAAACACTACTTAATCTAGATGATAAAGAATATGGATATCGCATTTCTATAGTTGCTGAAAGCAGTAGAGGAGAATGAGTAGGATTTTCTGGAAGCATATTTGTCCTTATGACTGTTGGTATAGGGATGTTATCAGGGAAATATAGCAATGATCTTTTTGATGATTATGATAAATTTCAAAAAAGTGCATATTTCCATGAGATAAAAAGCATCGCTCATGAATGCACATGGCTAGCAAAGAAAGGGAATCCTTGATCGGCATTTTATACGACTATGCTAGAAACGCCACATCCTCACATATATTTGAGTGAGGACCATAAAAACATAGAACAAAAAGATATTCCATTTATGAAAGAATATTATCAGGACATACCTTCTATGCTTCATCTGACAGATGTTCCGTTCACTACATTACCCGTACGTCGAGCAGTTATTTATACAGGGCAAAAGGGGAATACATTGTTGGTCGAAAGTCAAAAGAAAATGGTTGAGTCACAAAACGAAGAATATAGTGATCGATTCCGTTCTCTCGATCGGGAAAAAACCAAAACGAGTCTTCACGAGATATTTTCCAAACATAGCTATTATGAGGTGATGATAGACGCTCTTGATGCCATGAGTGCAAAAACCATCTATCTTTTTTCTCAGATATATAAGCAAGGACCGCGCAAAGAGTATATCCATGAACTGATAGAGCATATGAATACGATACATAGTGTGTATAATGATATAGAAGACGATGCATCATTTACCAATGATTTTTTTGATGCAGCTGCGAGTATCCATGCAGTACCAAGCAAATTCGGTATCTCACCTGTATATACGAGTAAACATGGAGGAAACTATATTGTGGTATTTGAAGATGAAAATGATCTACAGGTACTAGAAAATATGGTAGAGACTATGAAATCTAGCTATCCTTATATCCGTATCGCTTATCGTTATGATTTTGACAATCCCCCCGCAAAGGGAATTCAAATAGAGCAGAATATTTTCAAACAAAATATCCATGAACACAATAAAAATACCTATATTATGATAGATAATTTTTGACATCAATCATTTTGCAAATACAATGAAGTAAAACCAACAGAAACTACCTGACTATTCCTCGATGCGGTCAAAAGCAAAGTCTATCTCAACGGCAAAGCATTGACGTCAAAAGATATAAAATCGCAGACAACAACCATTGAGATATTTGATCATATCCTCCAAAATGCAGAGTACACCATAAAAAATAATGAACTCTGACCTTCGACATTTTCCGGTCAACAAAATCAGATGCTCGGGAAGATTGTCTATCCATTGATTAAATTAATCAAGGCAGAGACAGGAGAAGAATTCCCATTTGAATGCACAGGATCATTAAGAGAGTTTCGACTCACATTATGAAAAACAGACATGGCTGTAGTTTTAATCAAAAAAATATAGAGTGATATGTGAGAAGCGGTAGAAAGACTACAAAACAATTGAGAAACAACGTGAACGATAGTATCATGACAATTGTGTGATACACTTTTATCGGTAGAGCAACAAAACACAACGATATGACATGTGTTATGATTCCTTCATCATGGTGAGGTGGATAGCAATAAAGATCAGATAACTAATTCTTCCAAAGATATCAATGAACCATTGAATATGAAAGGGATTCAACAGATCAGAGAACAAGCACAATGTCGAAAAAAAATAGGGATATCCAAAGAAAATCTTACTATCCATTTGCCACCAGGAGTAGTCCGTGATAGAGAGACCGCTCGTGTTTTTTGTCAGGAGCTGTGAATAGAATTTCCTGAAAATGTTTTTTTTGCCAAGATCAATAAGTGTTTTAAACAATTGATGGTCTTGGACGTTTTGCAAAAATATATGACCAATAAGCTAGATAAAAAAGATATAGAAATCATTTTGTTTAAACAAGCGATAGAGACTCACGAAAAAGATATGAGAGGAATATTCGATGAAACTATCAAAATCATTTCGCCAAGTCTTTCGTTCTTTAGTATGGATGACTTATTATCACATTCAGAATATGCAATAACCATCCAAGAAAATATCCTCAGATTGCAAAATCAGAGTACTACTATGGCCAAAGCATATCCTTATTTGGTGTGCGATGACGCCTTATTGACGACCAAAAAATGAAAAAAGGTAGAGGGCAGGGTAGTGTATCCAGGTAATGTATCAGCCTTTTCATCTGAATGAAGCGAGTCGGCAATAAATGCAAGAATGAGGGCTGCCACCCATGTATATCAAACTATTGAAAAGATCAAAAACACAAAGACTGAATCCAATGACGTATCAGCAGATATCTTCGTAGGACATAGAACGGGGGTGGAATGATTTCTAGATATAAAATATAATAGGAAAAATCTGGAATATAATTTCACCAATCCTGAAGGAGATATATCTCTCATGTTTCTTGACCCCAAAGGACAGGTGTTGGACCAAACGGTTCCAAGATATTTTGAATTTGATGCAAGCAACTATGATCAGCAACTTGAAGAACTCGCAAAGATAGAAGATATCTGAGTATCCAAAGAGCATTCGTTGATAAAAAATCAAGATATTGTTAATACGTACTTACAGAAAAAACTCTTGAGCAAACTCCTTGTAGTGAAGACAAATGATAATAAAACATCATGGGAAATGCGTAGAGAAAATATCAAAAGTTTTCTCTATTCAGATCATGATATACTTAGAAACTATACATTCTATGCATTATTAGATAATGTGGATAAAATAGATGCGGTACAAGTGAAGGAAATATTTTTGCAATTTTTGGAAAATTTTTTATGAACAGAAAGTGAATATAATGAGACACAAAAGATAAACATGTTCAAAGAAATATATAGAAAATGAAAGGAGAGTATAATCAATCAGAAATCACATCACCTGTATGATGAATTATGGAGATTAGCTTTACATCACCTGTATCAGCAGGATTCATTAGTTATCACCAAATTGGGCGAGTATAGAAAAAATGCAGACATACAGAAAGAATGTGTATCTCTAGAATATGCATATCTAGGCGAACAAATAGGATCAGCATATAGTAAGTATAGAAAATCTGGTAGACGAGGCAAAAAATGATATCGAGATCTATGACAGAAAGAAGAAAGGACAAAATTTAAAACTTCACCAGAAAACTTTTTGATGTTTGTTTCTGATATATTCAAGATGGATGCTATCACAGCAAAGAAAGCTGCCATAGGAAGATTGAGAATGCTCTTAGAAGAAACAGGATTGGATACATATTTCTATACCAAGTCCAACGGGTTAGCTTCATTCCTGGGACATAGTAACTGATGGGGACTCAATTTACCTATCCCTAAGAGAAAGAGGGACGAGATTCTCCTTCAGATGAAAATACTTGGGTACAAAAATATCAACGACTTAGATATGATAATATCGTTACTTCTGCCATCAGGGCAGGAAGAACATATACATGAGATATTGAAAACATTAGGTAAAAAAGCCAACAAAGAGATCAATAATGTTGTAGACCTTATCTTTATCTGATCTGCAAAAATAGAACATTTGATTGGTAGTCATGCGAGAAAAGATCTCGAGGGATTCGTTATAAGTCATGGTATGGAAACAGCTCGTGGGCAAAAGATATGGCTCAATAATAATTCCCTTATGAATCTGGGTAAAATATTGCGATGACCTATCAAAAATCAAGTAAGAGTATCCATAGAAGAACAACTCAATGTATCGAACGGGTTGGATTGTTTGGATCTATGATGAGACAACATAAAAGCAATGATTGGTGGCCCTCGTAAACTCGGCGTCCTATGGAATCTCGCACTTTATGGACATGCTATATATGGAGAAGGTGATCAATTTGCTCATGCTCGTTTTACAAGCAAACATATTCTGCAGTTAAGTGAAAAAATGTGGGGAGATAATAAAGAACAGTTCAAAAAAACACTATCTGAAAAAAATATAGATGCACAAAAACTGAAAACTATGACACCAGGGGAATTTTATTCTGAGCTTGCTCCCCATACAGCATTTGCGATAGGGAAATTTATATCACATATCTTATGAAGAAAAATATCTAAGATTACAGAAATGGACTTGCAAGAATTGTCTATAGTCCTCTATACCGAACCGCTTTAGAAATCTTTAATTTCTTTACTTCGTTCGAACTTAAAGTTTCTAGAAGTAGTCGGTATAACTCTCACATCCAAAAAAACTGCGTTTTACTGATTTTTTTGGCGGTCGAGTATACAATTTTTTTTCCCAATATTGTCCGTCTTATTCACAGAAAAAAAGAATACACTCCCTGCGACACACAAAAAAATCGCAGGGTTTTTTTGTACTTAGCAACCGCTTTATATACTAGCTATTCCCATGCAAAAAGAACAACTACTCGCAACCTGTCGTACACTTATCAGCGATATGGAACAAGAGCTGAAAACCAATGATATTGGTGACGCCCTAGAAGATCTCCATGAGATATTCACTCATCTCAAGTCCTTGGAAGCACAAATCGATATCTTATCGCCTGATGAGGAAGAAAAACTAGACGAAATCATCACAATCTTGGGCGATATTGACCTAGATAAGATCAACTCCGTCAAAGAGGTTATTACTATGGTAGATAGTATCCAGGAGCTTTTGACTCAGTTTAAGAGCAAAATCCTTCTCGGAAAAACAGAGGAAATGATGGGACTATTACAAGACATCAGATCATTACTGGAGAGTTTGATGAAGAAGTTGTAAAAAATAATTATTCACAATCTTGTCCATATTGTTCACAGATTTTATAGATATACTAGTGGCATCAAAATGAAGGATGTTTAGTGGATAGTTCATTACGATGATTCGTAAGGCTATCGCTAGATAGCCATCAGCTCAATACAACAAAAACAAAAAAGATAAAAATATGTTTCATATATCTCTAATTAATTCTCTGTTCCTTATGTTTGTATACAGAGAAGGGAATACCTTTTTATTATTTTATCTATGAAAAAATGAATATACTAGAACAGATACAAATACCCAGAAAAATTACAAATTTATTTGCCTGATTATTCAAGAGCGGAGCTACTAAAAAAGAATTAAAAAAAGTTTTTGATAAAGATTATACAATTTTCAGAGACAGAGAATATGCAAGAAAGACCCTGGTAAAACCATTTCTTGATTTTTGCAGGATCAACAAAGAAGAGTTTTATACGTCCACATTAGGACAAATAGTTTTAGCCTTCAATGGGCATATATCTTGATCAACATTATATAAAGGGAAGGACGCTAACGACATAGATGTATTTTTTACTGATAAAAAATCATATGACGAATTTATTGAGTTCATTGGAAAGTCTGTAGGGAAAGACAGGTTTAAATATGCAGTAAAGAATATAGAAAGATACAAATACTTAGAAGATAAATCTACAGTTATGTATAAATACAAAAGAATAGATGCAAATTTAATATCTCATTTCCAAGAAATAGATGAGATTCTAGAATTGAATCCCAAAGTAATGGATTATTTCATAAATAGTTTCAAAATCAGCGAATCCAAAACAGAAGAAGAGGAAGTATTGGATGAAAATAAGTTCAATCCAGAAACAAAATCGTTCTGAGTACCAGTAAAAAAACAAAAAATAACTTGGCATGATGTCTACAAAATACCAAAAAACATAAAAGCTCCATACAAAAATATCAATAATAGATGAGGTCGGAATTAATCATATACAAAAAACAAAAGATATCTCAAATTATTTTATTTTATTATTTTTTACGACCATGAAAAACAATGGAAATAATCTTACATCGTCATCATCTGATGAAAATATACAAAAACTACAAGATACACTTAAACTAGAGAAAGTGGACAAAGTTATTACAGAAAGCACTCTGGTTAATACGTGTATTGAATTAGCAGAAAGTCTAAATTGATATGTTTGAGGAAGCAGAAGATTTAATATGCAAAGAGAAGTATCTGATGTAGATATGTTTTTTACGCAAGAATCAGATTATAATAATTTTTGTAAATATCTTGTTTGAGTTTGAAGTCAAGATATAGATTTAGGAGCTTCTCATCACAGAGGTCCGAGGTATTTTTGAGTTAAGAATAATCATATTGGATTACAGAATAATCAACTCAAAAATGCATACACAGTAGATGGTATGAAAATTGATATATCTTGTGTCGATACCCTATTGTCGCTAGAAGAAGAAACGCTTATCTATTCAAAAAGAGCATTACAAAAACTAAAGACTTCTGTTGATACACCAAAAGATGATACAAAAAAATCTATTGATCGAGACTTGATAAGAAGTTGTACTACAGCTTTGTATTAATTTAGCCAATATGAAAGTCCAAATCTCATAAAAAAAGTAAAATCATCAGCTTCTGAAATGTGTAAACCATAGTGATTATCCTAATTTGATCAGAAGTATAATTTTCTTTAAACAAAAAAAATAAACAAAAACATCACTCCCCATCGGTAGATCTATGTTTTTTGGTGATAAATTTTCTTCCTTCAAGAGACATACAGCTACCCATGGTAGTTACTTTTTATCCTTATTATTTTTTGAACATGGCAGACAAAAAAAAAGTATTCCTCCTTTGAGGACAAGACACAGAAATGCAACAAATCAAAAAAACATTTGATGAAAACGACATTCCTTATATCGATAAATGACTTAGTCGATGAGCGAAAATAGCGGATTACGCAGACGAGATTAGACAATTAATCTCAGAAGGGAAACAGCCTGTAGCTATTGAATTGCCAGGTGCTGGTGAGGGTGAATATGCTGATGTTGAAGTTATTGATCATCATGGTATATATGCCAATAATAAAGCATCCATTTTACAAATCCTTGATTTACTTGGACTAAAACCAACCAAGGACGAAGAAATGATTGCAGCAATAGATGCGGGATGACCAAAGGCGATGCTTCGCACTGGTTTCAGTAAGGAAGATGTTATAGGTGAATCCACAAAAGTTTTTGATAGTCAAAACATCACCAAGGAAATGGTTACTGAAGCAGAATTAGCTCGAGGTAATCGTGAAATTATTGGAGATATTACGATTATAAAAATGAGCCATTCTAAATGCGCACCATTACATCGATTACATCCTTGAGAATATGAGTGATTGGTTGTAATTTCTTGAGATGGAGAAGTTAATATATTTGACAATAAAAATTTAATAAGAGAAATTGAAAAAAAATTCCTATGAGGATGGGATGGTGGCGATTGATTATTTGTGGATACCATACCAACTTGTTACTGGGGTGGAAAACCAAATGTTGATGAACTTGAAATGTTTGTAAGAGAATATTTAAACACCAACAAAGAACAAACTCCAGAAGTCATTAATGAGGGGACCCTTTCTATCAAATGATTGGCTACAGCACTTGGCATGAGTGAAGAATTAGTAAAACTTCCAAATGGTAAAGAGGTAATGAGTTTAGTATGGAAACCAGAGCATTTATCACAAGTATTCGAATTGATTGATAAATCAGAAGCGAAGAAGCTACTAGGTAAAAACGATGTAGTGACTATCGATGGTGTCTGTCCTACACGATTATTACCAACGATTTCACATGCATTACATCCTGTTGCTACAGCAGTGAGCTATCCACAAGGAGGTCCTGATGTTAAACTTCCGCTTAGCGGATGTAGTATAGAACACGAAGGACATGCAGAGTGAGTAAAATTTGGGAAAGTAGAAGATGAGGAAAAAACGAGCATAACATTTGAATTAACTAGTCCTAGTATTGATGTGGTTGCCGCATTGCAGTCATTAGTAGCACCTGAAATAACTGAAGGGAAACCAGTATGTATCTCTGGAAGAGGCCCTGTAGCGATAGCTACTGCCTTAGCAGAAGCATATGCACATAGAGTACCATTCGTTACCTGTTTTCAGCCAGGGACTGGGAATGTAGTATGTATCAGTCATTCAGATGTCGCTTTGGGGACTATTTTAGCATAAATACCTCAAATAATCAGGAAAACAAAAAAAAATCCTCAATTACCCGCCTAATACATTCTGGCGGGTTTTTGTTTTATTCACAAAGTTGTCCATATTGTTCACAGATGCTATATATATAATAACTGCATCAAAATAGTTTTTTTTACCTTATAAAAACAGCATGAATATACTAACTTATACACCCCAAAACACTTATGAGCAAAAAAACAAAAGAGAATTCGTTCCTCAGTCAGTTGTACGTACGAGAAATAACCGTACTGAATTGCCTGTTGATGCTTTTGAAGAGACGATTGTATCGACTATACAACAGCAAGACGAGCTAATCATCTCGGCAGAAACATGAGCAGGAAAGTCAACTAGAGTCCCCCAGTATTTATATAAAGCGGGTTACAATGTGATTGTTACTCAGCCAAGAAGGTTGGCTGCGGTTAGCCTAGCGAAACATGTAGCATCAGAAATGTGATGTGAACTAGGAAGAGAAGTATGATATCATGTAGGATGATCATTTCCGGAAAACAGAAAGATGTCCCAGCAAACAGGGATAAAATACTGTACTGATGGACTTCATTTAGTCCAACAGCTGATGAACTCAGAAGAAAAAATAACCAATCAGAAAGAAACAATACTGGTAATTGATGAGGTACATGAATGGAACCAGAATATAGAGGTATTGATTGCTTGGGTCAAAAAAGAAAAGGAATTGGGGAAGAAGATTAAAGTGGTTCTGATGTCAGCTACCTTGGATGCGGAACAGTTGGCGGCATTTTTCCGTCTTTGATGAGAGGAAAAAAATGATCCCAAAATACTTTCTATCCCTGGGAGATTATATCCTGTACAGAGTGAAGTAGCTACAAGTAGTGAAATAACAGACAAGACCGTTGCTTTAGCACAAGCACAGAGGAATGTATTGGTATTTGAACCTGGGAAAGCAGATATAGAAGAAAGAATCAATCAATTGAAGGGGAGACTGGGCGATACAGCAATCATTTTGCCTTTGCATGGAGAATTGAGCGTCGAAGAACAAGATAGAGTCTTCAAAAAATATCATAAACCTGTGGTCATCGTGTCGACCAATGTTGCACAAACATCGGTCACAATACCATATATCGATGCAGTAGTAGATAGTGCCACAGAAAAGCGTATGGAGCTCAAAGGAGGAGTAGAAACTTTGGTGCTAGGCAATATCTCCATGGCTGATGTAAAGCAAAGAATGGGAAGAGCGGGACGTTGTAAGCCAGGAGTATATATTTATTGCGGGTGCACTGCGCAAACAAATCTACCTCTTTTTTCTGTAGCTGAAATCCAAAGAACAAGACTGGATCTCAATTACCTAAGGATTCTAGAAAAGACGTGATATACTATGGAAGAGCTCTCTTTTGTTCACCAGCCCTCTTCAGAAAATATTATATATGCAAAAGATACACTTCAAAAACTATGAGCGATCGATAAGGAAAGCAAGGTAACAAAGTTATGAAAACAATTAGTCCAATTACCAGTCAACGTCAACGAGGGGTGTATGATTTTAGAAGCGTGCAAACATGGCGTTTTGGATGATATTTTAAGAATAGCAGCAATCAAAGAACAAGACGGGATTCTCCATCGCGCAAATGGGATATCTTCCGATATCGTAGACAATGACTCAGATCTTATCACCCATCTCCAGGTATTTAAAAAAGCCCGTGATATACAATCACAGACAGACAACGAAGGCAATAGAATTTCAAAGGCCAAACAATTAGAACAGATGTGAATCAGTCCCAAAGCCTACTTTCGCGCTTTAGAAGTATACCTCAATCTCAAAAATATATTTGGTTGAGAGGTGAGGACATATACTAACGATAGATTGACCGCAGAGGAAAACAAAGAAGGGATTCTCAAATCTATCACTGCAGGTATGCTTGATAATATTCGAGTACAGCAATATGGAGGATATAGAAGATCAGAAAATGAAGAGTGAAGAATTGTCGGTAAGGAAAGTAAGATAAAATCTGCCAAAATTGTGGTAGCTGAGCCAAAAAACATCCAATTTGACAAGGGAAGGGGGCATACAGGTCAGATCAATATTTTAACCTTGATTACTCAGGTCAAGCATGAACGAATCAAGGCATTGGCGCCTCAGATAATCGCTACAAAGGATAGAGAAGATAAACGAGATACTACCCGACAAAAAGTTGTTCATCAAGTAGATACCTTGCTCAATGGCATGCTGATAGAAAATCATAACGAAGATGCAAACGTCTCTGATGTGAGTATCAAAATTTTTTGCAATGCACTCGCAAGGCAAACTATATCATCAGACAATGAAAACATAAAAGAGGTATACCAATACAACAGCAAAATAATGGACGAGTTGCAAAAGCTCAAGGTACGTACAGTTTGATCAACTATGACATTTGATACAGAAAAATTGACAGACTACTTTTACGAAATTTTCCACAACAAGGGGATTGTTACTACTCAAGATTTGCTTTCTTATCTTTTAGATCATCAAGAGAGTGCAATAGAAATGATGAAATTGAACCCCGTTCCTTTGCTTATCAGAGAATATAAAAAAGTGTTGCAAAAATATCCAGAAACGATTGTGATAAACAACAAAGAATATCTGGTAAAATATGAAAATTGACGAAATGGAGGAATATATATACAAATAGGAGAAGATGATAGTGAAAACATTGAACAGGCTGATTGCAAGGGATGGTTTGAGGGCAAGGAATTCAAATTTACCTTAACGTTATCTGAAGGGGGGACTCAAACAATCACGAATATCGACACCTATAAGGAAGAGAAGAAGAATGCATATCTCAAAAAACAATTCGAAATATTCGTAGAAGGAATTGAGAGACCTGAACCTATGCCATATGAAAAAATAGAGGCAATATGGAATATCAAAGAACAGTCATATGATGAAAAAACAGGCACACTAGCATATTGCTGATTATTGATCGATACGGGGAATAATTGTGTGACTCCTACATGGTTTGCTGACGAAAATGATGCAATCCAAGCGACCAATACAGCATTGGAACAAGTAGCTACATACAAGCAAGAATGTATAGAAAAAGGATGGGTTGAACATAAATATAATGAACTGATATATCAGCTTAATCTCTCAATACAGAAACTATCCGATACGGAAGAGAGATATGGAGCACAATTGAGCTATTTCATAGATCGTATCCATTCATATACATGAAGGAATTCTTCCCCATCAGCATCAACCAATGATATGGTGGAATCATTTATACAGCAATGTGAAATGCTTCTCAATAATACCGTTGAACTGAATATTTTGGAGGCATGCGATCGGAACACAGAAAAAGCAAATCAATTTATACAAAATGTAAAAAATCTTAATACCGCAGACTTGGATGAACATATCTTGTGAACATATGGAAGATGACGTATAAGGTCACACCTTGAGTCTTTAGGTGGCCCAGACTTTTTTTGTGGAACAGATCCTAATGCGGTTGTCTATTATGTGTGCAAAGTCCATTTTGGAGAATGTGAGAGAGAGATCCAATACACAAATCCAATATCTCAAGATGCACCAACAGAGGGAATAAAGGAAATAGAAGTAGATATGGACGATTCAGAGGCTTTGCGTGAGTTGCTAAAATCAAAATTTGGCAACGGTCATGTAAAATAGTGCTATTCACAAAGTTATCTGTATTGTTCACAGATTTTATTGATATACTATTGGCGTCAAAATGTTTTTATATCATATATTCAGCCATATGGACGATATAAAAAAATGAACAGATGATTTCCATCAGGATGAGCAGATAATCAAAAAAGATGATATCACAACGAGGTTGCAACAGGTGATTGATTTTGATGTAACTCCAGGGAAAGAAATAAGACTGCCACATCCATCGCAGAAAAGGTTACCAATACTTCCTGAAAAAGTAGGAGAAATGTTCCCCGCAATAATACATGACTTGTATTCTATTAAATGAAGAATATATGATGATTGACGAAAAATAAAGTGGTTTGTTACTCAGCAGGACGCCATACAAAAAACCATGGAAGCACAAAAAGAAGCAGAAAGTTTTTACATTACGAAAAAATTCTTTGATAACTTTAAAAGTACTGTACCACAGACATATTCTCGTGTAGATGATCTAGAGATGAGTTCAGTTATATCTGCAGAAGAAATTTTGAGGTGTGCCGATATAGAGAAATTTAAATTTGTAGAAGAGATAATAAAACATAATCAATCTTGGAGTAAGTTGAGCGAAGCATGGTTTGATTTGCCTGATAATCATTTAAGCTTCAAAAAAGAAAATTGAGAATTGATCATAGCTAGATTCTTGGGAAGACAGAAACAAGATACAAAAAAAATCTATGCCATTGTTTTAGAAAATTGAGCAGATAAAAAACAGTTAGATCAAAAAATCATTAATGCGTATAATGACAAAATAACAGAGATCCAAAAAACGTTAAAAGAGAGATTCAAACAAATTGATATTAGTTTTTTATGAAAATATGAAAATTTACCAAGATTTACTGGTAAAGATATAGATTTGGAAAGTGCAATATTTGATTACAAAAGAATTTTGGAGGAAGATTTTACTGTATCTACTATGGAAGAATATTGGGAAATGGCCAATCCAACAGAAGAATTAATAAAATTTGCTACCAAAAAAATAAATAGTCAGTTTATATTATGGACAGATTTTTGGTGAAGATCTTTTGATAAATTCAATCAACTCATAGAAGAAAGGGAAATACTCAGTAATTTTTGAGGTCATTTTAGGAGGATGTGAAATAGTGGAAATGAAGATTTTCGAGTTATAAAAAGTAACTGAGAAATAAGACCCCCCACAAGCATTAAATATCGTAAATGATATTTTGCTGAATGAGAGAAATATCGAGATGTGGTGTTGTCAGAAGAAATAGCACTCTATCGGGCAAAGGGGTATACCGCAGATGATCATTATTTTAAAATATGTAAAATGAGTAAAGAACTCACCAAGGAGCAAATAGAAAGTATAAAAGTCATTCAAAAAGAAATTTGAAATGCTCGAGATTGAGAAGTTGGAATATCAGGGGAAAAAAGTCCTTCCATAGATATAGGATGGCTTGAATCATTAGATGAAACAGAGCATGTAAATATGAATTCTGAAACATCGATTGTATATAACGAGTATGAGAGCAAAGACAACCTCCCTATATACGAAAATACAGAAGAACTAGCAAAATTTTTGTGAGAAAGGTTTCCTAATGTTAAAGTAAATAAGACAAAAAAGAGAAATAATTAATTATAATGAAGGAATATTTATCTAATGATGAGATAATTACAAAAAAACTCCGCCTTGCGACGGAGTTTTTTGTATAATGTTGAGTAAGAAACTAAGATTTCTTAACAGCACCTTTGAATTCTGAACCAGCCTTGAAAGTAACTACTTTCATTGCAGGAATGTTGATTGTTTGACTTGGGTTTTGTGGATTAACACCTTTTCTAGCTTTTCTTTTTGAAGCTCTGAAAGTTCCGAATCCTTGGATTCTTACTTCTCCAGATTTCTTAACTCCACCGATAACAGTTTCGATGAATGAATTTACTAATTCAGAAGCTAATTTCTTAGAAACACCTAATTGTTCTGCTAGGCTAGCAATAAGAGCTGTCTTTGTCATTTGTACAAATAATTACATAATAAAAGGTAGTGTGTACATCAATGATATTAGCATACAGAGACTGTATTTCAAGAGATTTTTGAGTAAAAATATCATAGAGTAAGATAAATGGAAAAGCTAGTTATAAACTATCATTACTCTCATTTTAGTGGTGTCCCTTGCCTACTTTGTGTTGACATTTTATTAAATACATATACTGAAAAAGGCAGTACATTAATAAAAGCCACACAAGATGCGGTACCGAAAATTACTATCAAAAAATTTAGTATCAAGTAGAAAGACAGAAATTAGTATCAAGTAGAAAGTATCAAGTATTAAGACTTTAGTTTTGGACATAGTCTTAATATTTGTGTCTTGATACTTACGTCTCATTAAGGAGTTTTTTAAGTTGTTTAATCGCTCTAGAAAGCCTTTGTCTGACGAGTTCGTTGGAGATTCAGATGATAGAGGATATTTCTTCATTGGTTCTTTCGTCGATGAATTTGAAATAGATAACATCTTTGCTTGTATCATCAAGTTGCTTCATTGCGTTCTCTATTTGTTCAAATTTAAAATCATTTTCCAAAAGTTTGGTGAAGTCAACATCATCAGTAAGCGTATCTTCGAAATGCTCTCCATCTTCGTTCGTCTGCAGGTCAGTGAAAGGTGTGTCAGTATTTTTTTTGAAAAAATCTTTGAGAGTGTTTTTAAATATCGTCCGGAAATATGCATTAAATGACTGATCTTCTTTGTATGATTTGACTGCCTCCCAAAACTTCACATAAAAATCTGAGATAACATCTTCGGCATCCTGTTTTGCAAGGAAATAATTTGCATTGATATAACGGAAAAACATATCAACGGTTTGCAGATAGAACTGGTTGAATGCGTTTTGGTCCTGCTGTTTCAGCTTTTTTATATATTCTCTCTCAAAATCAACCACGGTGGTCGCTGATGAAATAAAAGATTGCAATTCACTCGCTACGCTCGTGTAATAAACTTCGTGTAATAAGCTCACTACGTTCATGTAATAAGTTCGCTACGCTCACGTAATGTATCTTCGATGTAATTCACTCGTTTCACTCGTGTAATGTGTTTTGCATAATATTCATTACGGGCGAAGCCCGAATTACAATGCATTACGCTCGCTTAAGTGAGTAAATTACTATTCATTACATATTCTTCTCCAATACAACGACATGATCTTCCTTATCATTGATTGCATCAGAGGTAATCCCTCATACACAGGCATAGGCTTCTTTGAAATTTCCATCCTCATCTCTTGCAAGGGGACTGATAGGTGGAAAGATCTTGTCTATCTGGATGTATTGTTTGCCTTCAATAATCTTGCACTTACAGATGCCACAGGCTCCTACACCACAGGAAATAGGATAATTTACTCCATTCTTCTTTGCTAGTTGTGCAATGCTTTGATTGTCATCAGCAGCAAAGATAGCTATCAAGCTGCCATCTGGTTTCTGAAGTTTTATGGTTACGGTCATACTATTATATAAAAAATTAAAAGGATAATTAGCTCGTTGCACTCACGTAATAAACTTCGCGTAATGTATTTTCGATGTAATAAACTCGCTTACACTCGTGTAATACTTATTATAATTTATTACATTCCGAAGGAATCATTACGCTTGCCTACCGCAGGCAGGCACAAAGGGCGAATTACAATATATTACAAAGCTATTTCTTTATCATGGTAGCTATCACTGCTTTTGCCTTTTCGAGTTGGGTATCGATGCCATTTTTTATGTATTTATCTGTGTCGAATGCTACGACAACATCTGGAGTGGCTCAGGTAAGATTTATATTCTCCCCGTTTGGCGTATACCGTTTTCCTACGGTATATTTCAATGATGCACCGTCAGGGAATTCTTCGATGGTTTGAATGGATCATTTCCCAAATGTCTGCGTTCCTATCAACTGAGCACCTATGTCTTCTCTGAGTGCTAACGCAATGATTTCGCCTGCCGAAGCAGTTAATCAATCAACCAAGACTACCATAGGAATATTTTGATAATCTCCATATCCTTCAGAAAGTAGCTTTTCATCTTCGAATGTAGTGTATTTTGCACTAACGACTAATTTACCTTTGGGGATAAAATGTGACGATATTTGTACGGCTACCGGTAGGAGTCCTCATCCATTACCCCTAAGATCAAGGATAATTCATTTAATAGCGTGTGTTTTAAATTCCGTGAGGGTTTCTTTCAAAATATTTTCTGTCTCTTCACCGATAATGGAGATATTGATATATCCTAATTGCTGATTATTTACTCAGGTGATGATTTTACCATTTACCGAAGGAACGGTTAGTTTATCTCTGATTATTTCTTTTTCGATGAGTTCTTTTGTTCCGTCTCTGGCAACTCTTTCGATAGTAAGCTTCACTTTCGTTCCCTTCGGACCTCTTATTTGATCTACTGCTTGATTTACATCAAGGCTCTTGGTGGATCAGGTATTGATTAATACAATTCTATCAAGCATTTTGAGTCCTGCATTGAATGCAGGTGATCACTTGATGACTTCATCTATCTGGATATAATAATCCTTTTTGCTGATAACAGCACCTATGCCTTCAAAATCTGAGGTCCCCTTGAGCTCTTCGTTAAATCCAGAATTCTGTTGGTTATCCATATATATAGTATAGGGATCTTCGATAGCATCTACATATGCTTTGAGTGCATTATCAAGCATCTTGCCGGTATTGAGTTTACCGATGTCATAATAAGAATTTTGGAGGACAGTATATATAGCATCAAAACGTTCATAGGTCTTACCTCATACACCCAGGTCTTTTACATTTACGACATTTTTTATCGATGCGACTAAGCCATCCAAGTTAAGTTTCCCTTCCTGGATAATAGGTTCATGCAAGGCATGCCATTCGTGACCAATCTGTCGTATGAATCAGCCGAAGAGCGCTCATAATACAAATAAGATAACTAATTTGCTTTTTTTCATAATTTACAAAACAACAAATAAATCTATTTATTCGTAACGTTATTATAGATTTCTATAATAGAATTATTCTTCACAAATACAACATCAAGTATATATTCTTTATCGTTAGGATGAGTGTATAAGTAGTAGGTGATAGCGCGTTTTACATATCAGAGTTTTTTTTGAGTAACGTAGTCTTGGAGGTCATCTATATGATCCACAACCTTTACCTCGACGAAAGTCAGAATAGTATTTTTTTGAAAAATCAGATCAATCTCTCATCATTTGATCGTATATTTGGTTTCTATAAGTGTATATCCGTGATCTTGATAATATTGAGCTACAAGCGCTTCTCCTTCATCGCCTTTGTCCTTTTTTCTTCTGTCCATTTCGAGTATAACGAGAAATCCTAAAAAAAATCAGTATATATATCACGTAATGTATGATTTTTTGTTTTTATCAGGTTTATTTTCTTTTCCCTTCTTCAATCCTTTACTTGTTTCTCTCTTGCAATAGCGAATCTTATATCTGAAAAATTTTCATAATACAAAAGTTTATAGATATTATATCTTTTGGTAAATCAGTCATTAACCTTTCTTTTACGCTCATAGAGTCTCCTTAGAAGATTGTTGGTGACTCAGGTATAATATACAGTATTGTATGTATTCGTTATTATATAGATAGAATACGTCTTCATAGTTCGATGTAATGATGTAAGATTAGTATATATAGCGTGGATTTCTCCCCCGAGAAGTCGGGGTCGAAATGACTATCCACTGTATATCTCGTTCGCTTTTTCTCGATTGATGCATTTCCATATATTCGTCACATATTCTACTCTGCGATTCTGATGTTTTAAATAATATGCATGCTCTCGTACATCTATAGTGAGCAATGCTTTTTTATCGGTCGTCATAGGGCATCCTGCATTGCTAGTATTCATAATATCTAAGGTACTATCACTATGTTGCACTAGCCACGTCCGTCATGATCAAAAGTTGCTAAGTGCACTCATGGTCATCTCTTCCATAAATGTTTTGATGTCTCATCGCTTAGCCAGGATAGCATCTCCTATCGCTCAGGTAGGGAGATTATTCTCTCTTGGTGCTTGAAGTCAGTCCCGATAGAACGTGTGATTCCATATTTGTGCTGCATTATTAAAAATAGGTCAATCTGCGGTTTTGATAATTTCTTCCAATTCTCGATCCTTAAAACCGGTATCAGCAATCAGCTCATTCAACTTATTCACATAGCCCTGATGATGTTTAGTGTAATGAATCTCCACCGTCTGTGCATCAATGACGGGCTCTAGAGCATTGAACTCATAGGGGAGAACAGGAAGAGTAAACATAGTTGTAAGTGTTAAGGGGTAAATGTTTTAGTCTTTATACTACAGACTATAAACAATAGTATAGGTTGCTAGAGATTTTTCAATAGAAAAAAAGGGAGAACAAGCTCCCTTCTACTATACATTATTTTCTTCGCATAGTGTTTCTTCATGACATCATACTTCATCTTCATCATTCATTTTTACATCTGTTACTACCGAGCATCATAGGTCCAAAAGGAATTTTATCTCCTGATCATAATTGTGACTGAAGATCTTTTGCCTTCTGTAGCGTAGTTTGAAGGTCTACTCGAGTAGCGAATTTTTCTGGAGTATTCACTTGTTCGAGCATGCGACTTCCACTAAATAATGTTTGAAATGCTGCATAGTCTTTTGTAGCGATAATAGTATTCAACCCTGACATCATATCAGCTTGGTTTTCTTTTCCGAAGTTGCGGTTGCAACCGACATTGCCAACTCCATTCCCAAATCATCTTCCTTCGTGTCTGCTATGAGCAACAAGCCCAATGATTCATACAATCACAAGTACTCCGATAATAGAAGAGACAACGATAATGATAGTTTTTTTAGTAAAGTTCATGATATTCTATAACTAGATAAAAAAATATAGCTGTAAAAAAAGCGCCATCAGTATAGATATTCACCTTAAATTAACCTTAAAAATAGCTGTAGGGGTTCAATAGAGAATACTCTCTTGTAAAACAATATTTTTTCATTATCCTAAAAACATATTTATCTTGAATAAAATATATGCTCAGAAGAAACTTCAACGCAACTTGTTGTACAAACGGTAGCACTACTGGAGCTTTTCTCGATCGCATAAAAAGATAGAAAATACTACTTTGAACCGTGCCTTCTGGAAACACTCCAGAGGTTTTTTTTTATTCAGTGAAAAAATTTATATGAATCTATTACAGAAAATACTCTATCGAGATGACTCGTGTCGAAGCAAGATTTCTACGTAATCTTTTATTTAGTAATCTTTTTTCTCATGAAATTAAATATCGAATGACTTCTTCAAACCGTCCCCATGATCCCAATCAAGGGCATCACAGACAATACCGTCCATGCGCTGATGGAAAAATACAATATTACAGGATCCGTAAAAGTGAAACCAGTCTATCGGATTTTTAAAGATGCATACGAAAAATGACTCTTAGATGAAAATAAAATTATATTAGAAGCTTCCAGTGGAAATACCGCTATCGCATTGGCTTATCTCTGAAATCTTTTTGCTCTTCAGGTCCAGATCATCCTTCCTCGTAGTACTTCGCCTTGCAAAAAAAAGCTCATTCAATTCTATGGCGCTGAGATTATAGAGATCGATGGGCCTACAGATATGGGGATTAAATTGAGAGATCATATGCATGCAGAAAATCCATGAAAATATTTTCTTCCTGATCAGTTTGGAAATTATGCAAATTTCCGAGCCCATTATCATCTTACCGGTCCCTATATTCTGAAAAAATTAGGAAAGATAGACTTCTTCATCGCAGGCTTATGAACCTCATGAACCCTGCTCGGTGCTGGGGAATATCTCAAAGAACATCTGCCGGATATCAAAATCATCTGAATTAACCCCCTCGATAGGATTGAGGGACTGAGGAACTTCAAAACTACGGATATCGTTATTCCTTTCTTTGAAGAGCATAAATGATTGATTGATGAAATCATTGACGTGACCTTTGATCCTTGTGTTATCTCTGGAATCCAAGATTATCTCAAAGAAGGATATTTCGTAGGCATTTCATCAGGTGCAATCTTAAGCGGAGCCAAAAAATATCTCCATGGCAAATCTGGCCTCAAGTGAGTAATTGTGGCTCCGGATGGTGGCGATTATTATCTCGATACCTTAGTGAAATATCTAGATGCAGAAGATTTCGTAGCTTGCAAGTAAGTGAAATTCCTTAATAGGAATATCATTTTTATACCTAAAACATTAGTTTATATTGCTTAAAAAAGTTTATCACTTCTTGCTGAGATTTTCGTCCGAAGCTATGATATTGACAAAGGAATGCGGGATTTTCTTTATAGGCAACAATAAGATCTCACAAAGTAAGGATATCTGTCAATTCTATGGTATGCAAAACTCTTACAGAAAAATCCAGATCGTTTCGGGCTGTATTCATATTAGTCTGTACCATAAAGTTTTTTGTTGCATATTCCATATGTGTCGGATCAAACAGAATCTGTTTGTACGAAGCAGGTAAATAATCCGCCAAAAAACATGCAATGGTAGCAACTTTATGTGGAGGGATTTTAGGAATATCAATATATTTAAGTATGTCGTTGGTCCCTGCTTCTTGATTTTTTAAACAATCTTTTTTATAATCATCAAAAAACGAAGTAACAATAAGGTGTTTCTCCTCTAGGAGTATACACGTATCCAGGATATCAAAAAGTTCTTTTTTGGGCTCTGAGAGTTTTTTTTCATAATAGGTAATGCTATTCTCTGATTCACGTATTATTGTTTTGAGCAATTCAATATATCTTTTATCTTGTTTTCAGGGTTCTACTGACATTTTTTTTGCTTTTTTGAGACTACAGTCCTTGATCTCTTTTTAACACTCATCAATGTGTTCTATTGTTTGTAATAAGGAGCTTAGGTGTTCCATGTGTTTTACATAAATAAGTAAATACGCTATATCAGTTTATGTCCCGCTAAAAACTCTTTCACTTCTTCATTAGATTTTCTCCCAAGACCACGGTAGTTAAGAAGAAATTTAGGATTCGCTTTGTAGGCAACTAGCAGATCTCATAGGACACGAAGATCACTTGATTTTAAGATGTTGTATATCCTTACAGAGAAAGCAGTGTTATAATTTGTATTATTCATGTTAGTATCTTCCAAAAAAGTCCTCTCATTAGAATAAGTAAAAGGTTTCACATCAGGAAACATTGTCTTTTTATATGACGAGCTTAGATAATCAGCAAAAAATCATATAGTTGCCGGAACTTTCTCAGCTGGAATCTTATCAATATCGATATGATCAAATATATCTTGCATTTCATTGTCAGAAGTTTCGCGAGGTGGTTTTTGATATTCAGAAAAAAAAGCATTGATCGCTGGGATTCTATCAGCAGGAATTATGTCCTTTTGTATTGCAACAAAAAGTTCTTTTTTCGCTTCGACCAAACATTCCTCACAACTTTTCATATATTTTTGCTCATTAGCTATCATACTATTATGCTCATCGATATATTTTTTTTTATTTTTTGTCTTTCTCTCTATTGCTTCTGCAATCTGTGACTCTATGGTACATATAGTTTTTTTACTGTTATCTATTTGTTCTGTGTAATGCAGTAAGGATGAAAAGTTTTTCATGATGTAAAACATCGTTAAAAAGATAAATACACTATATTTAAATAATATATAAATAAAGTCAATAGGGAAATTTTCCATAGAAAAGAAAGATGGATTCCCTATAGTAACACCATCATGAAAACAATCCTATTACAATTACTCGAATCCAAACCACAAGACCTCACACTTGAACTTCTTACCGAGCTGAAGAGAGCTTTTTCTAGAACGCATAAATTACCAGATATGCCTTCCAATATCCAATTGCTTCAGGCCTATCGTACCCTACTTGCACAAAAGAAAATAAAGAGAAATCAACAATTGGAACAGCTGCTCAAAAAGAGAGCAATCAGGTCCAGTTCGTGAATAGTAGCCATCCAGGTGCTTACCAAGCCCTTCCCTTGTCCGGGTCAGTGTACTTTTTGCCCCAATGATCCGACCATGCCCAAGAGTTATATTAAGTCAGAACCCGGTGCTATGAGAGCATTATTAAATCACTTCGATCCGATCAAACAAGTCTACAATAGATTATTATCTTTAACTCTGACAGGACACGAAACCGATAAGATCGAGATGATCGTGCTTGGATGAACCTTTGATGTATACACGAAAGCGTATAAAATAAAGTTTGTGAAGGAGCTGTATGATGCATGCAATACCTTTGATAAATTAAGAATTCAGAATGCAGAATCCAGAATTAATGATGAGAAAAAGAATAAATATAAAAAATATATTTTAACATGAAAAGAAAAGGTGCGTTGGTCAAAAGATCTGAAAGAAGCCTTGAAGAGGAATGAAACAGCGAAGCATAGAATCATTTGATTGACTATTGAAACCAGGCCAGAATACGTGACTGATGAGAATTGCCAGTTTCGACGTGACCTGTGAGTTACGAGGATTGAGATGTGATTACAATCTCTGGATGAAGAAGTTTTGAAGTTGAACAAGAGGGGACATACCGTCCAGCAAGCACGCGAAGCTTGTCATAGGCTCAGAATGTATGGTTTCAAATTCTGTTTGCACATTATGCCAGGTCTCTATGGCTCGAGTTATGCAAAGGATTTGAAGAGTTTTGAAGACTTATATTCCGACCCATTTTTCAAACCCGACGAAATCAAATTCTATCCTACATCAGTCATTCCAAACACACAACTCTGCAAACTCTACAAAGAAGGAAAATATAAACCATTGGAAACTTCAGAGATCAAAAAACTTATTCAACAGACTTTCCTTCACGTCATTCCTCCCTATACCAGAATCAAACGCCTTATCCGCGATATCCCTGCAAATGAAATCGTCGCATGAAGTACGGTAACGAACCTTTCACAACTAATGCACACTGAACTAAAAAACATATTAAAAAATTGAAAGATTAAAATATTAAAAAATTTCTATGAAAGATTGTATGGTGAATATAATCTTTTCAAAACAGTGAAAGAACTTCTAAGTGTCATTGCGAGTGAAACGAAGCAATCCAGAAAATGTAATAATAATGCGACATATATCATCGGTAAAAAACCTGATTTAGAATCATTAAGAAACTTCGTTTCATTAGATACGAGAAGTAGAGAAATTAGAAATAAGATAAAAGATGAAAGATGAAAGATAAAAGAAGAGGCGAATTTAATCATTAGAAAATATCAGAGTAGTGGGGGAGTAGAGTATTTTATTTCATTCGAGGATGAACTTGGATATCTTTACGGCTTTACAAGGTTGTTATTGCCTGACGAAAAAAACATTGTACACATCCAATGATTGGGTGAATCTACTGCAATCATTAGAGAATTACATGTCTACTGACAAGCTGAATCGCTTCGTTTAAACGTTTTATCGTTTGGTCGTTTAAGCGATAAGGTACAGCATATAGGTTTTTGAAAGCAACTTATGGAGATAGCTGAACAAATTTCTCAATGAAATAATTATAAAAAGCTTTCCGTAATCTCAGGCATCGGTGTCAGAGTATATTACAGAAAACTAGGGTATAAAAAAGTAGGAGAGTATATGGTAAAAAAGATAAAACAAAAAAAAGAAGTCTAATAAAAACTCCTTTTTTGTACAAGAGTTTGAGAAACGTTATATAGCTTCCCATTGTAATTCTTGATAATGTTCTTTAAGATCATCTTGATATTTTTTCATATCATTTTGAGACAAAAAGATAGCATTACCAGTGAAGAAAAAATCGCTTATAAATCCGTCACTCTCTTTACCATCTATTTTTGCAACATAAGTATATGATGATTCACCTGACTCTCCAGGATATTCCTCTGTGCTAATAAGCTCACGGGGATCGTTTGGATGATCGGAATATCCAGAACATTTTGTTGAAAAGAACTTATCTCCATTTTTTATCCTCGTTAGAAATTCTTCTTCCGAATAAATCCCAAGTGGATGACGAGATTGAATTGTTATCAGAGATCCATGATTTTTGATAACTGATGTACCTATTCCTATACCCATAAATCAGGATTTATCTAAAAAACCCAAGAATACTCCGCAGCTTGCTGCGATTGAGATGAATTGGGACGGCTTGAAAAGCCGTAGATAAAAGATAAATAATAGCTCTTTAGCTATTATGAACTGAAAAATG
>Ga0118677_10001996_pt1 | contig 42133 bp, 22 predicted proteins | sample AliMusrvi5mmetaG_FD_86154 | JGI IMG/M metagenome (GOLD analysis project Ga0118677, IMG submission 86154)
GCCGACCACATCAATCTGAAGACCGTAGACCGCTTCGTCGCCTCCAGCGACTTCTTCACGCTCGACGTCGCCGACGCCATTGGCCGCCCTGCGGAGCCGAGCGCGATCGGCACTTTCCTCGCCGCTCATCCAGAGCTCACGGGCACGATTGAGATCGAAGGCATCGCCGAACCCTTCCAGACGTCGCGCGCGGAGGCCGCTGCGATCGCCGCGAAGTACTTGTTTGCCGTCCGCCAGGCGGGCGACATCTACCGCAAACTCGCCGCCGTCAAGGGCGAAGCTGGCTTCATCACCGAAGTTTCGATGGATGAGACCGACAGTCCGCAGACGCCGTCGGAATTGCTGCTGATTCTGGCCGCGATCGCCGATGAAGGAATCCCAGCCCAGACCATCGCTCCGAAGTTCACGGGCCGATTCAACAAGGGGGTCGATTACAAGGGGGACGTGGAGCAGTTCGAACGCGAGTTCGAAGCCGACCTCGCCGTGATTGCGCATGCCCGCCAGCGCTACGGTCTGCCGCGCAGCCTCAAACTCAGCGTGCATTCCGGCAGCGACAAGTTCTCGATCTACGGGCCCATGCGCCGCGCCCTGGTCAAGTTCGAGGCGGGCGTCCATTTGAAGACGGCTGGCACGACGTGGCTGGAGGAATTGATCGGGTTGGCGGAAGCCGGCGGCGAGGGCCTGCTACTGGCCAGGGAGGTCTACGCGTCGGCCTACGCCCACAGCGAGGAGTTGTGTAAGCCGTACGCGGCGGTGATCGAGATCGATCCCGCACGGTTGCCTTTACCGGCACAGGTCGATGGGTGGTCGGCGGATCAGTTCACCGGCGCGCTGCGGCACGACCAGTCTAATCCGCTCTACAACGCCGACTTGCGCCAGTTGCTGCACGTCGGGTACAAAGTGGCCGCCGCGCTCGGGGAGCGCTATACAAAGTTGTTGGACTCCTGCGAGGCGACCATCTCCCGCAACGTGACGGGCAACCTATTCGACCGCCACATCCGGCCTTTGTTCCTCGGTTGAGCCCGGCGGCAATTCTCTAGCCGACTCGCCAATAGATCGAATACCGCGTATCGAAAATCGAGTTCAGCGGAGCGAGGCGGAAGTCCTGCGGCTGCCCCGTGATCCTGAAACTCAGCGGCTTCGCGCCGTCCGGCTTGATCCAAGACGCAAGCTCCGGACCGACCGGCTTCACCTCCGGTACGGCGAACGGAGTCTTCTCCATCTCGGGGCCTTGCTGGCCGACGATCTTTGCGGGCGTCAAACCCTCGTTGCCCATTTCGCCAGCCAATACGAGCGGGCCGTAGCAGAACGCCTGCAGCGAACGGTCGTCTGGGAGCGGCTCAGCGCGCAAAGCCATGGGCAGAGCGACTTCAATGCGGTCGCCGTCCTGCCAGACGCGCTTGATCGCCAGGTAACTGCCGGGGCTCGCGGAGATTTCCATCTCCCTTCCGTTCAGCTTCAGAGTTGCGCCCGAGGCGAGCCAGGCGGGCATTCTAAGCCGCAAGGTCAAGGGTGTTGGATTCGCCACATTGATCAGAAGCGCCGTCCCCTGCTGCTGCGGGAAGTTCGTCTGCTGGCGAAGCGACAGGCCCTTTTCCCGCCAGTTGAGGTAAGACCCGACGAAGAGGTTCACGTACAGCCCTTCGTCATCGTGGAAATAGATGCTGTCGCCGAGTTTCGAGAACTCCTCCACGCCTGTGCCCGTGCAGCACCAGAACGAGTCGTTCTCCGTACCAAACGTCTTCCACGCGCGCGGCGTGTGGGATAGGTAGTACATAGTCGCCCCGGTCTGCGGGTGTATGGTCCCCAGCCGGTGATTCAGCAGCACGCGCTCGTAGAAGTCGAAGTAGCGCGGGTCGCCCGTCCATTGGTACAACTGCCGGGTGAGCTTCAGCATGTTGTAGACGCAGCAGCACTCGGCCGTCGCGACGTCTTGCTTCAGTTCCTCTGCCAGATGGCGCGGCTGCGTCAGCCAGCCTTCTCCATTGCTGGTCCCGCCGGTGGCGTAGCAGCGTGCGCTCGTGACTTCGTACCAGAAGTAATCGGCGACGTCGTGGAACCGGACGTCGCCAGACAACTCAAAGCGTCGGGCCGCGGCGATCACCTGCGGGACGTGCGTATTCACGTGCAGGCCGCGCAGTTCATCGCGCCGCAGCGCCAGCGGATTGAGGAACCACTTCTTGGTAAAGAGGTCGCCGGTGCGGGCCCAGCGCACGTCGCCAGTCACAGCGGACAGGTTGTAGAGCACCTCGCTCATGCCGCCGAATTCCTCGCCCAGGATGTGCTGCATCTGAGGTTCCGGGATGGGCGCGCTCCAGGCGTCCACCCACCCGGCGATTCCTGCGACCACTTCCAGGGCCTGCTTGTTGCCGCAGTGGACGTGCATGTCGAGCAGGCCCGCCATCACCTTGTGCAGCGTGTAATAGGGCGCCCAGACCTTCTTGCGGACCTTGACGCGATCGAACAATTCGGTCGGAAACGCGCTCAGGTAGCCCCCGCCGAGTTTGGCCTGGCACTTCGCGAGCTCCGCAACAACGTAATCGCCCGTAGCCTTCAACTCCGGATCGCCCGTGGACGCGTGCATGAGCGCGCAAGCCGACAGGAAGTGGCCTGCGAAATGGCCTCGCACTTCGCAATCCGGCTTCTCCCACCCACCGAGCGGCTGAGCCGCGGACGGCAAGCCGGCGGTGACTCGAAAGTTGTGCAGCAGCCGATCGGGCGACAGGCGGTGCAGGTAGCCCCGATTCCACTCCTGCGCGTCGTGAAACGCCCCCGCCGTCAAGCGAACTTGACCGAGCGCGAACGGCTTGACTTGCAGCGGCACGTCCCGCCTTTCAAACATGAGGGTCGCACCGAAGGGCGGCGCCTCGGCCTGCGTTCCCTCGCGCAGAGGTGCGCCTCCGACCCCGGTGGTTTGCGGAGGGTCCTGAGCCATTGCCTTGCCCGACACGGTCCCAGCGGCCGCAAGCGCGGCAAAACTCCGGCGGCTCAGTGCTCGGTCTTCAAGTCGTTTATCCACGATTGGCCTCCTGTTTCGAGCAGCGCGTTCAGCAAGCCGAGGCACCACCCGAATCGTCAACTCTATCGCCTTCGGGGCGCGATTTGAAGTGAAGGCCGCGGATCCTCGCAGATCTTCGTTCGCTGGTAGAATCAGAACCGCGACGAGTGGTTCAGAACCGCGATTTCGACTGCTCCCTTACGGTCGCGGCTCCGATCTGAACGGAGCCGCGACCGTAAGGGAGCGGTAGGAAGTTACTTTCGAGAGGTGCAAAGTGAGCAAGTTCGCACCGAGATTCCGGATCGTGGCCCCGCTGTTCGCAGCGCTATGCGTGTGTTGGACGGCCCTGGCTCAAACCGCGTCTCCCGAATCGAAGTCGGCAAGAGCTACCCACGACTATCCGGTCAAGCCTGAGCCTTTCACCTCGGTCCACTTCAACGACGTCTTCTGGTCGCCGCGGATCGAAATCAACCGCAAGGTCACTATCCCGTTCGCCTTCCAGATGTGCGAGAAGACGGGGCGCGTGGACAACTTTCTGCGCGCCGGAGCCGCGTTGCGCGGAGAGGAACTCAAGGATAAGACGCCTCCAGGCTACCCCTTCGACGACACCGATATTTATAAGATAATCGAGGGTGCCGCGTACACCTTGAGCGTGACGCCCGACCCGTCACTTGAAGCCTACGTGGACAGCCTGATTCAGAAAGTCGGGGCGGCCCAGGAGAGCGACGGCTACCTCTACACGACCCGCACCATCGATCCTCTGCACCCGCACCCCTGGGCCGGCACGAAGCGTTGGGGAAACGAAGAGGTGCTGAGCCACGAACTCTACAACCTCGGCCACCTGTACGAAGCCGCCACGGCCTACTATCAGGCCACCGGCAAGCGACCATTGCTCGACATCGCGCTGAAATCCGCCGACCTGCTGAACCGCACGTTTGGTCCCGGCAAGCTGAGCATCTGGCCCGGCCATCAGATTGCCGAAATGGGGCTCGCCAAGCTGTACCGGACCACGGGCGACGAACACTATCTGAGTCTCGCCAAGTTCCTGCTGGACGAACGCGGCCCCAACGGCAAGCCGTACAACCAGGCTGACCGTAAAGTCGTCGATCAGACCGAGGCCGTCGGTCACGCCGTGCGCGCGACCTACATGTACTCGGGCATGGCGGACGTCGCCGCGCTCACCGGGGACGCCCAGTACCTCAAGGCGATCGACTCGATCTGGGAAAACGTCGTTTCAAAGAAGCTCTACATTACGGGCGGCATCGGGGCGACTGCGAACGGGGAAGCGTTCGGTGCGGACTACGAACTGCCGAACATGAGCGCGTATAACGAAACCTGCGCCGCGATCGGCAACGACTATTGGAATCAGCGACTGTTCCTGCTGCACGGCGACGCGAAGTACGTGGACGTGCTCGAACGCACGCTTTACAACGGGCTGATTTCGGGTCTCTCCCTCGACGGCAAGTCGTTCTTCTACCCGAATCCATTGGAATCCAACGGACAGCACGAGCGTAGCCCATGGTTTGGCTGCGCCTGCTGCCCGGGTAACATGACCCGCTTTCTGGCCTCCGTGCCGGGCTATGTCTACGCGCACCGCGGCGACACTTTGTACGTGAATCTGTTTGTGGCCAGCAGCGCCGATGTCCAACTGGAAGGTGGCGCGAAGGTCGCGCTGGCGCAAGAGACGCGCTACCCGTGGGACGGAGCGGTGAAGATCACAGTGAAGCCCGGCAAAAAAGCCCGGTTCGTGCTGAATGTTCGAGTCCCGGGCTGGGCCCGAAACGAGGTCACTCCCGGGGGTCTGTATCGCTTCGTGGAGCAGGTGCGGGAGACCGTCTCGCTCAAAGTCAACGGCAAGCCGGCTGCGCTCAAACTCGACAAGGGGTACGCCGTCCTAGACCGTCTGTGGAAGCCCGGCGACATTGTGGAATTGAACCTGCCGATGCCGGTACGACGAGTCGCCGCGAATGAGGCCGTTGCCTCCGATACGAACCGCGTGGCGCTGCAACGCGGCCCGCTGGTTTATTGCGCCGAATGGCCGGACAACCCGAACGGACACGTTCGCAACCTGGTTTTGTCCGATAAAGCGACGTTGACCGCAGAGTTCAACGCGAGCCTGCTCAACGGAGTCGAAACGATCCGCGGCAAGGCTGTCGGCCTGGCCTACGACGCGCGGGGAGTTGTCCAGAAGAACGAGCAGGACTTCACGGCCATTCCGTACTACGCCTGGGCGAATCGCGGGCGCGGCCAGATGCTGGTCTGGATTCCTAGCCAGGAATCTGCCGGGAAGCCGCTGCCGCACCCCACCCTCGCCATGAAGAGCAAAGTGACCACATCCGGCAAGAAGGACCCCCACCCAATCAACGACGGCGAAGAACCGAGCGCCTCGAACGATCCGAACGGCTACTTCGATTGGTATCCCTCCAAGGGCACGGTGGAGTGGGTCGAGTACGACTTCGGTCACATGGCGACCGTGGATGGAACTTCCGTTTACTGGTTCGACGACACAGGCGAGGGCGAGTGCCGCGTTCCGAAGACGTGGCGTGTGCTGTACCGCGATGGTTCGGAGTGGAAACCGGTGGATGGCGCCGCCTACGCGACTGAGAAGGACCGCTATAACGCTATCTCGTTCAAGCCGATCTCAACTACGGGACTGCGCCTCGAGGTCTCACTCCAGCCCGAATGGTCAGCAGGGATTCAGGAGTGGCGAGTCCTCGAGAAGTAAGCCGCGCCCGGCGAGACGGGCTGAATTGACCGCGCGACCCCGTCGGGTCGCGCACTGCTGGCGCGTGTGCCTCGTCCGCTCCGTCGCCTCTTACCGACCGGCACCGTCGCCATTGCAGTATGATCGCTGTTTCACCCACCATGTCTATCTCACACCGATCTCTCCGTCTCGCCGCCTGGGCTTTGTTGCTCGGCCTGCCCGCTCTGGCGGAAGTGAAACTCCCCGCACTCATCGCCGAGCATATGGTTTTTCAGCGCGACTTACCGGTGCACGTGTGGGGCTCTGCCGCTCCCGGCGAGACCGTCAGCGTGACGTTTCGGGGCGAGACGCGCTCGGCCGATCCGGATCAATTTGGCCGCTGGAGCCTTTATTTGCCGTCGGGCTCGGCGGGAGGGCCATTTGATCTCGTCATCAAAGGGAGCAACACAATCGCCCTGAAGGACGTGCTGGTAGGAGACGTGTGGGTCGCCTCGGGGCAGTCGAACATGGAGATGGGCGTCGATGGGGTGACGAACGCGAAGGCCGAAATCGCCGCGGCGAATTACCCGAAGATCCGATTGTTCCGGGCGCTGAATCGCGTGTCGTCTTACCCGTTGGAGGACATCGAAGCGCATACTTGGGTCGCAACCACGCCGCAGACCATCGGCGAGTTTTCAGCCGCCGCCTACTTCTTCGGACGCCAGTTGCAGCAGAAGTACGGCGTACCGATCGGGCTGATCGAATCGAGTTGGGGCGGCACGCCGGCCGAGGCATGGACCGGTATGACGTCGCTGGGAGCCGATGCGTCGTTAATGCCTGTTTTCGCCGAGTGGGGCAAGATGATGCAGGATCAATCGACGACTCTGCTAGAACGCGCCAAGCGGATGCAGGAGTGGAAGCAATTGGCGGACAAGGCCAAGCAGGACGGCAAGCCGGCACCAGGATGGCCGTGGTTTCCCAATCAGGACAATTGCTGGCAGCCCGGCGGTCTGTTCAACGCGATGATCGCGCCACTGACGCGCTTCCCGATTCGCGGAGCGATCTGGTACCAGGGCGAGAGCAACGCCGGACCGGAGCGCGCGCCGCTCTACGCGCACCTGTTCCAAACCATGATCCAGGACTGGCGACGGGCCTGGGGGCAGGGCGATTTCCCGTTCCTATTCGTGCAGATTGCCAACTTCAAGACCGGCCCGGATGCGATGTGGCCAGAGGTGCGTGACGCACAGAGGCGCACTTTGGCGCTCGCGAACACGGGCATGGCCGTGGCCATCGACATTGGTGAGGCGAACAACATCCATCCCCTGAACAAGCAGGAGGTTGGGCGGCGACTGGCTTTGGCCGCTGAGTCGATTTCTTACGGTGACAAAATCGAATACTCAGGCCCGCTGTTCCGTCAGACCACGATCGAGGGCAGTTCGATGCGAGTCTGGTTCGATCACACGGCGGGCGGATTGAAGTCCAGGGTGGATGGAGTTCCGGGTTTCGAGGTTGCGGGCGCGGACGGCAAGTTTGCTGCAGCAGAAGCGCGCATTGATGGGCCGACGATCGTGGTTTCGGCTCCATCGGTGAACTCGCCGAGGCGTGTGCGCTACGCCTGGAAAGACGTGCCGGAGGCGAGTCTTTTCAATGGCGAGAATCTGCCTGCGTCGCCGTTCCGGTCGGAAGAGTAAGCGGCGGGCGGCGTGGAGTTTTTCCCGGCTCCCAACCTCTCCCTGACGGTCGCGGCTCCGTTCAGTTCGGAGCCGCGACCGTCAGGGAGAGGTTGGGATTTGGGGCGACGTGCCGAGTGCGTGGCAATTTCAGATAGACTAGTGGACGGTCCACTTGAACCTCCCCCGATTTTTTCAGTGGATCACCCTGCGCGTTTTCCATCTCGGTTTAATTCGAGGGGCGATCATTCGGGAATCTCCACGTCCACCTTCCCCGGCGGCAACATCCTGGCCCGCACTCCCCCCTTGCCGTCGCTTAGCAGGGCAATGGCGCGCGAGCGGCTCTCGTACTTCACACGAAGCCTTCCTTTGACAATACGGGCGTCCAGCAGATCACCCGTAAAATCGGCCAGGTGACGGGCAGGAAGTTGATCACACGGCGTCAACCGGTGTGTGCCGGCCGGTACGTAGACACGTTCGCCGTCCTGCACGGGCCACTCGCGGCCATCCATTCGCGCGCAGCCCTTCCATGCCACCGACAGCGACTGCGAGGACTCGAGTTCCAGATTCTCGCCGGACCACTCCGCTCTGCGCACCGGCGCGGCGGCGGCAGCAAGTAACGGCCAGTCTGCCGGCAAAATCGAATTCTCGAAATACAGCGCGACGCGATTGAACGAGTCCGCCGCGCTGCGCACGAGTTGAAAGAGTTCAGTGCCCGTTTGCTGTTTGACGGGATAGACGTCCTGGTAACGCTCGACGATGTTCAGGTCGATGGCCAGCAGGTCTTTGCGCTTCGTGAGCGGAGCATAGCGGCTGGCGATCTCGGTATAACGCTCGGGGCCGAGATGCCAGATCGTAGCGGGGTCCTCGACCAGAAAGGTCACTCCGCGATCATGGGCGGAGGCGAGCAGTCGCGGCGCGTCCGCTCCGAGTTTGTCGCGCATGGAAGCGTCAAAGCGGTCGTCAATGTGCGTCAGGACGAGATCGAGGTGTGGCTTCGTCTTCCTAAGCTGAGTCAGCCGTCCTAGCCATTCCTCTTGCAATCTAGCCGCCAGTGCCGCTCGGAACTCCAGGAACTTGCGCAAAGCAGCGGCGTTCTTGGCATAGAAACGGGGGCTCTTCCTGTCGTAAAGGTCCTGGGGGTCGAAGCCCTCCAGCGTCTGGAATGTGCTTCGAACCAGCGCGTTGAAGGGCGTAAAACGCGAGGGATTCTCATGACCTTCCAGCGACTCAAAGTACAATTCGCCCAGATTCAAGCCGTCCCAATCGAAGCGCCGGGTGAGGTCTTCCAGCCCCTCCGCGGCAGCCTTTGCACAATCGGGAGAGGCCAGGTTCATCAGCTTGCGCCAATCGAGCTGGGCGTCCTGCCCGGAGGCGGTCTTCTCCCTCCACTCGGGATGGTCATTCCAAAACGCATCGCTGACGTGGGGGAATTCGACCCAGGCGTAGACCAGGACGCCGTGGTTGTGACATGCGGCGATCAGGGCATCCAGCCACTCGTCGCGCGCCTGATCGCGTTCCCAGAAATGCCAGGCTGCCAGTTGAAGGGCCGCCACGCCACCGCGGCGCCAGCGCCGGGCCAGGTAATTTGGGTCGGCGCGCAGCCGGTAGGAAGAGTCGAAGAAGGCCCACAGCGAACGCGACTCGAACTTGGGTGTAAGCCCCAGGTCCAGAAGGTCCTGCGGTAGGTAAGGGAAACGCTCAAATCCGCGCACACCCGGCGTGACGGCAGCCCACAGGACGGGCTTCCCCTTCGCGTTGAGGCCCGCGACCAGCGGCGCGCCGGTCGATCGTTCACGGGTGAAGACGCGGGCGCCGGCCGGCGTTTCGAATACGGGAACTTCGAGCGATTCTTCCCAGACGATTTGCAGCTTGGGGCTGCGCGCCTCGATCAGACTGCGGACAGTGACTGACTTGGCTGACGGATGGAACCCGTAGGCCTTCGCTTCGGGCGAGTCGCCGACGACGAAGATGACCTGGTCCGGGTCCAGATTCAGTGGCGCCAGGATGCTGCGCAGGCTCTGCCCGCAGCAGGGTCCCCCCGCGGCCAGCAGGCAGGAGATGAGTAGATTAGCGGGTAATCGCATACCATAGGCTCGCGCGGAGATCCCAGTAATTCGGCCGGTGCGGATTGTCTCGATTCACCAGATACGTTCCGCGCAGGACATCCACTCGCACTGAGACACTGGGCGGGAGACTATCCCAGCGCACACGGACACCCGGTCCGGTTTCGGCGAAATTGCCCCACCATTGGCGGCCGGCATCGGCTGTCCAATTAAGGTTCCAAACCGGTTGGAGGTTGAAGCCGCCTTTGATCGGAGACAGCGTGTAGCCTCGGCGCAACTGGCCATACATTAGGAAGTCGTGATTGTAGCGGGAAACGTAGACGCCATCGCCGCCCGCCTCGTTGAACCAGCCGCGCTCGCCATTGTTGGCAACCGCTCCCCAACCGCGCAGGTAAGATACTCCTCCGCGATAGTCGGCCTGCCCGAGACCCGAAGCGGGGTTATGGCTCAGGTAGCTGAAGGCCCGGCCCGCCTCCGCCCACACGAATAGCCGGGGCGTGATGAAACGGTTGACTCCCGCTGCCAGCATCACGGCGGAGTCGGAGAGCATAGCCCCTGGGGCGGACCCACCGCCGGGCAGTATCTCGCGCATACGTGTGTCGCCGTACCAGCGCAGCGAGATGTAGGGCTGAATGCCCGACTTCTTCAAGTGAACGAATTCGAGCTTCGCCTGGGAATAGAGGAAAGTGGTCTCCCAACGCGACGAGTACATAGGCATGGCCCAGACGGTGAGGCGCACCGCCCGCCTCAGGCTGCGCAGACTACGGAAGGCCCGGTCCGCTTCGCGCGCAACTGCGGCCACGTCGCCGAGCCGGGCACGGTCAAACCAGCGAAGCGCCTCGTCGTCGCGCTTAAGCATGTTCAGCGTCCAGCCCAGTTGCAGTGCCACCTCCGGATCGCCCGGACGCTCCTCCCAAGCTGCCTGAAGGTAGCGCAGGGCATCCGGCATGTAGCCGCGATGATAGCTTTTTAGACCCATCTCTTTTGCGGATGCGACGCTGCCCACCGGGGCTGTCAGAGCAGCTTTGGCGGAACCATCCCGGACGGGTGCCGCATTCAGCCGCGTCCCGGATTGCGGCGCCGCGGTCCCAGACAATAACCGGAGTTGCTCAGCGCTAATCCGGTCGTTCGGGTATTTCTTCAGTTGAATCTCGAACTGCTGCCGCGCCTCGCCGCTCTTCCCCATGGCCAGCAACAGAAACGCGTATTCCCGGCGTAGGTCGAGGTTCTCCGGGTCGATGACCAGTGCTTCCACGAACTCGTATGGATAGGGATAACGAGCCGGCAGAAGTTCGCGAGCCAACTCGGCGATACGGGACGAGAGCGAGCGAGAGGCCGCCAGCAGCAGTGCCGTCGCTTCGGATGTCCTGCCCTGTTGACTCCAGACGCGAGCCAGATCGATCATCAATCGCCGCTCGTCCCGGTGCAACTGGAAGGCGGCTGAATACTGTTCGCCGGCAAGGCTCAACTCGTCGCGCTCTTCCGCCAGGCGGGCCAGTTCTTCGTGCGCGGTCCATTGCTCTGGCGCGGCGGTGACTGCCGCCTGCCAACGCTCGATCCCCTCGCGCAGAGGCCGGTCGATGTTCTCAAATGCAGCGGCGGCGGTCTTTCTGGTGCGATCAGATCCGGAGCTCTTCCAGCGCAGGAACATGCGGCGCGCTTCGACGGGCCGCTTGGTTTCGAAGCACAGGAAACCGAACTCCAGCGAGCTCTGCTCGTCATTGGCGTCGATTCGTAGCGCTTCGGCGAATTGATCGCGAGCTTCATCCCGCTCACCGGTCTTGAGAAGCGTGTACGCCAGATCCTTGCGCAGGTGCGCGGCGTCCGGGCGGGTTTCGATCGCAGACCGGAACATCGCCACGGCGCAATCCAAGTTGCCCGCCCGGAGGGCCGAATAGGCCGCGTCGCCGGGGTCCCCGGCCTGACTTGGGGCGGCGATTTGCCTGGCCGTCAAATGGCTCGCCGCCATCCAGAAGTACAGGCCTACGAGCGGAAGTAGCAGCCGATTGCGCATGGCAGTCCTTCCATTGAGTGCCGAAAGGCCGCGGGAACTCTCACGGGCCGGCGCGATGTTGTTGGAAGCGATACGATGATGTGCGTATGCCAGCCTATCGTGGGACAGATTATCTACTGCTCGACACTCTCCTCAGCGAGGAAGAAATCCTGGTGCGGCAGACGGCGCGGCAGTTCGTCGAGGAACTCCTCGTGCCCGTCATCAAGGACTGCTACAACGAGGGACGATTCGCGTCGCATCTCGTCGCGGAGATGGGCGAGATGGGGTTCTTCGGGGCGAACCTCGAAGGTTACGGCTGCGCGGGCATGAGTAATGTCGAGTACGGCCTGATCATGCAGGAACTCGAGCGCGGCGATTCTGGTCTGCGCAGCTTCGTCAGCGTGCAAGGCGCTCTGGTGATGTATCCGATCCACTCCTGGGGCTCTGAGGAGCAGAAACGGCACTGGCTGCCCCGATTGCAGAACGGGAGAGCAATCGGTTGTTTCGGGCTCACTGAGCCGGGTTTCGGATCGAACCCCAGCGCCATGGCGACACGGGCGAGGCGTGACGGCGGCGACTGGATCCTGAACGGCGAAAAGACCTGGATCACGAACGGCAGCGTCGCGGACGTCGCCGTGGTGTGGGCTAGAACCGAGGAGGGCGTGCGGGGATTCCTGGTTGAGCGCGGCACTCCGGGCTTCACGACTTCGGACATCCATGGCAAGCTCTCAATGCGCGCTTCGGTGACGTCCTCTTTGACGCTCTCCGATTGCCGTTTGCCCGAGTCCGCGCGGTTGCCGGGCGCGCAGGGGATCAAGGCGGCGTTAGGCTGCCTTTCGCAGGCGCGCTACGGCATTGGCTGGGGTGTTTTGGGAGCGGCGAGCGACTGCTTCGAGACGGCTCGTGAGTACACGAAAGTGCGCAAACAGTTCGACGACCGGCCCATCGCCTCGCACCAACTCGTCCAGGAGAAGCTGGCTTGGATGATCACCGAGATCACCAAAGGCCAATTGCTCGCGCTGCAGTGTGGCCGGCTGAAAGATCTGGGCCGGATCGAGCCTGCTCATATCTCGATGCTGAAGCGCAACAACGTGGCGATGGCGCTGGAGTGCGCGCGAATCAGCCGCGACCTGCTGGGTGCTAACGGTATTATCGATGACTATCCGATCATGCGGCACATGTGCAATCTGGAGTCGGTAAAGACGTACGAGGGCACGGATCATATCCACGCGCTGGTGATTGGTGAACGCGTGACCGGTATCGCCGCGTACAAATAGGTCGCCGTGGCGGGGCAGGCGTTGGAGCGCGAGCTGACTGCAGCGACCGGCCAGTATCGATTTGAAGGAGACGGAATTCGTTGATTGCCTCGAAACACAAAGCTCGTCTACACAACAAGCCGACGCGCCGCGCCTGGCTCGCTGGCGCCCTACTCTTCGCCGGTATCGCGACTGCTTGCGCGCACGGTGAGCACGCCTACGATTACGGCGAGGCCAAACAGCATTACAGGATTCACGGCACGATTCTGCGGCTGCGCAATGAGAACCGCATCGCCGTCATCAAGCACGAAAAGATTGAAGGCTGGATGGAAGCGATGACCATGGAATTCCCGATCCCTTCCCTGGCCGAATTCTCAAAGCTCAAAGAGGGTATGGTCATCCGGGCCAATGTGAATGTCAACGACGAGTACTTCTGGCTCACGGGCATTACTATCGAGAAGCCGTAACGGCCGGCTTGATCAGGACGACGTTGTTCAATTACCCACTGCCTTCCTGGCTCGATCTCAACAGCCTGACACCGTGAGCCCAGCCTGTGTAGGCTGGTCACTGAACTTCGATGGCTTCTCCAAAGACCAATGCGATGCGACAGCTCGATGCACTGGGCATCGCCTATGAAGTGCGGTCCTACGAAGTGGATCCAGACGACCTGGGTGCAGAGAGCGTGGCGGCCAAGATCGGATTGCCAGCCGAGCAGACATTCAAGACATTGGTGGCGCGGGGCGATCGCAATGGTGTCTGCCTGGCCGTAATCCCTGGAAGCGCCGCGCTCGAGCTGAAGTTACTGGCACGCGCGACCGGCGACCGCAAAGTGGATACGGTCCCACTGAAGGAAGTCCAGCCACTCACAGGCTACATTCGCGGAGGCGTTACGGCACTGGCTTGCAAACGCGAGTACCCGGTGTGGGTGGACGAATTCGCTCAACTTTACGACGTCATCAGCGTCAGCGGTGGCCTGCGGGGAGAGCAGATTCTGCTCGCGCCCGCGGACTATGTGCGTGCGGTGAACGGTCGCTTTGCCCCCATCGCGAAGGACAAAGAGGGGTAAGCGCGGCGAGGTTTACGGCCGGACGACGATCTTGCTCACCTCGGCATTGTCGTTCTCGTCGGTGACGCGAACCGCGACGGTCCACTCGCTGCCGGGCGGGAGAGCAGCCTCAACCAGATAGTCGAGCGAGGCCGCGTCCGTCATCCCGTTGACGGGTCGCGCCGGCTTCCAATCCGAGCCATTCACGCTGTATTCGGCGGAGTCCAAGTCGCTCAGGGCATCGGCGGCGTGGAAGCGGATGACGAGTTTGCCGCCGTCGCTTTTCGCCGTCAGAGCTTCGATGTGTGGAGGCGTATTGTCGACCAGGAACGGCTCACTTTCGATCGAAGCCGTAAGCGCGACTTCCGGATAATTGTCCGGCAAATCGCTCGCCGTGACGCGCAGCAGATAGCGGCCGTCGGCGAACGAGGCAGCGTCCCAACTGATGCGGTTCTCCTTGAGCTGCTCCTTCAGGAGCTTCCACTCGCGTTCTTGTTGGCCACGGTACTCGACCTTGTATTCCAGCGCATCGCCGTTCTGATCGGAGGCTTTCCAGCGCGCACCGATCCAACCTTTGTCGTAGTTCATCGTCGCCGCGCCTGAGGACTCCGAGGTGGGCGCGGACGGAGTATTGCGGCGAACCTGCCCGATCGGTGGTAGGGACAAAATGTTGGCTGCTGACCCCGTCAGCAGGGAGGACGATGAATTGGGAAATTTGTGATTGTACGGCGTGATCTCGATCTTCTCGAGCACGGGCGCGACGTTCTTCTGTTGATAGGCGACTTCGATCAGCTTCAGTACCGGCGGCTGGCCCGCGGCGTCGGACTGCGCCGTGAACGTCGCCTTCCACTGGAGGAAGCGCGCCGGAGGAGAGGCAACGCGAGAGTCGGCCGCACCGCCAACTGCGGCCCAAGGGCTCCAGTTCTTCTCGGGCGTATCGAGGTTGCCGCTGCGCGTTTCGAGCTTCACCGCGCTGCCGTTGGCCTCTATCTCAGTGTGAAGCCGGCCCCAGCGCGTGAACGAACCTGCGTCGAAGACGTCGCTTTCGAGGGTACCCGAACTTTCAAATTGCGGACCGAGTTGGAACAGCTTGCCCGGGTTGGCCGTCGCTACAGCAACGCCGCCGCCCGGCAGCGGAGCCAACGCGGTGGCTTGCCCCGTTTCCGTCTGTGCCAGGCGCGTGTAGGCTTGAGGCGACTCGATGCGATAGACGCGTCCCTGATTGCCCGTCGCCGCGAGCAACTGGCCCACAGGGTCGAAGGCGAGCCCGTAAACCAACGCTTGCGGGTGATTCCAGAACAAAGTCGGCTCGCCGTCCGTACCGATGCGCCAGATTTCACTGCCGCCTGCCGCCACATTGTAGGGCTGAGTGGTGGGAGGTGCATTAGTACCGCGCGGAACCGCCGCCTGCCCGGCAGGTTGATGTGGGTTGGCCGGGCCGGCACCGACTGGCGGTGTCACGGGTGGAGTCGCCGGCGTTGCGGGAGGGGGCAGCGGAGCGGCCGTTCGATTGCCTGAGGCCGCGGCGTAAATTGTCCCGTCCGTCGCCACCGTGATGGCGGTCACCTCGCGCTTGCCCGTCTGCTGCAGCACGAAGCCTTCACCCTTGGCGTTGACGCGCAGGATCACTCCAGAGGAGTCCGTCCCCGCGATCAGTTTGCCGTCCTTATCCAAAGCGAGCGCACGCACGTGCGTCTCACCCGAGTCGAACAGGAGCGTCGTCTTGCCTTTTGCGTCTAACTTCAGAATCTGCCCAGGATCGCCGGTAGCGGCGTAGAATGCGCCGTGATCCGCCGGGATCAACGCCCAAATGTAGTGGGCATTCGGAGCCGCAGCAAACAGAGTTGCCTTGCCGTCGTGGGCGATCCGCCACACCTTCGCATCGGGTGACGAAGCCGCGTATACTTGTTCGTCGAACGCCGCCAGCGCATAGATCGTTCCGCCGCCTTCGAGTGTCGCCAAAACGCGGGACTTGCCCTGCGCGTCGAGGACGTAGACCTTGCCGTCGCTGCCGCCGGCGTAAATGCGCCCGCCGCTGCCCGCCACCGCGCTCCACAAATGGGAAGCGCCTGCGTCGAGGCGTTCGGTGAGTTTCGGAGCCAGGCTGATGCGGCCGTTGTTGGAGAGGGAGACTCCCTTGAGCGTCCCTTTGTCGAACTCCTGTACCTCGGAGTGAACCCACGTCTTGGTTTCCACGGCCAATGCCGCGGTCGCGACGACAACTGTCGAGCAGAGCAGAATGCGTGAGAAGTGCATGGGGTGTTTTGTCGGAACTACTTCACGGTGATGTGGAGACTGATATTGCCGGTGACGACCGCATCAAGAGTGAACGACTGGGATGCGCGGGCCGTCTCCGCGGTTGCCACCATCGGCCCCGCGGGCCGCGACGACGTCAGCACGTTGAGCACAGAGGAAGGCAAGGCCGCCATGGTGCGATCATCCTCGTAAACGCTGGGACGCGATTCCATCAGAGTGATATTGAACTGGGAGTTCGTGCGCTCCTGGCGAATCAGATTCACCGCTTCCGGGGCAGTCAGGTGCCGGTTGACCATCCCGGCGACGAACTGCGCCCGGTTCATCACTTCGCTATCGGCGATCAGGATATGGTGCTCGCCTTTCGAGATGGAAAGCGGAGCGGTGAGACGGAATTCGCGCGTCTCGGCCGGTCCTTTCCAGGGACGCAGCAGCACCCGGCCGCGGATTTCTCCGCCAGGCGCCACCTCATTCGAATCCAGGAGCGCGCTTTCAATGGTGACGATCCGCCTTTGCGGATGTACCTCGATCAGGCTCTCGATGCGATTGATTTTCGGGGCACCTTCGGCCAGCGTGTAGAGCCGGTTGAACTTGTCGGCCCAGCGGGAGGCCAACTGGAGCGGCGCGGGCATAGGCGAATCTACCGTGGTGATGGTGTCTCGCACTTCCAGCGGATCCAAACCTTCAAACTCGATCTTCCCGGTCATCGAATAAGTGGCCTCGTCGCTGGTGCCGTCGTTCAAGTCCTGCAAGCTGTTGAACATGGTCAGCAGCATCAGGTAAGGCGTCCACTTGGGATGGACAAAAACGTTGTAGCGCAGCTTCGTGTCACGCGGAGAGCCCCCAGCCCAGGAGCGCACGGTGAGAGTGACAGGGATCATCTCGGCGGCTTCGCCGAGCACGCCCATGATGCCCGAGTGGCGATCCTGCCGCAGAGCGCCGACTATGCCTGTGGCGTTCGCGAACTTGTTGGGTTGGTAAGCCGAGCTGAGCACGTGGATCACTTCGCCGCCGCTCATCGGCATTGAAATCGGGCCGAGATTGAAAAAGCTGTGGCCAAAGCCGAGGATACGGCGGCCATCGTTATAGCTCACCGTGCCGAGACCGGTGATGGCCAGGTCGCCGTTGACCAGTACGCCAGCAATCGCTTCGCCCGGTTGCAGCGATTTGTCCCAGCCCGCCACCGGCTTCGAAGAGTAGGAATTGCCCGACGCTCCGCCTAAAGTCGGAACTACGCCCATCTGGTCAAAGTACGGCTGAAACTGCTGCAGGGTGCCTTCGTGGAAGCCCGAGAAGCTTAGCGGTGTGCCGATGGGTATCAAGGTCGGGTTAGTCAGGGCGAGCCGTGGGGCCGCGGATGCAAGCAATTCGCCCGGCACGGGAAGCGCGTTCATCGCGGCGGGTGTCAGGGGCGAGCGCGGATCGGAGGGGCGGGAGCGATCGATCTCGTCGATCTGCAGCATGTTCTCGATGGGCGTGATGCCGCAGATGGCGTCGGGCGAGAACACGCTGAGACGTAACGCGATAGCCCCGACGAGTTTGCCGCCGATGTACACCGGGCTGCCGCTCATACCGCCAGCAACGTTCGTGCGCGCGGCTTTCCCGCCGAGTTTAGCCAGAATGATATCCTGCTGCGGGCCCCAGGCGTTCTTCCAGAGCCCAATGATCTCTACCGGAACGGACTCAGGCTTAGTTCCTTGGAACACTGTCCAGGCTATCCCGGTCAAGCCGGGACGAATGTCGGTGACATGGAAGATCTGAACGGGCCCGGCTTTGGGCGGTTCAAGTGCAGCCTCCTGCGCCATCGCAGCCATCGCAATCCAATACGAAAACGCGGCCATGATAGCCACGCGCGCCAGGTTCATAGTGTTCCAATTCCTCGCCGGGGCGCAGCCCCGTAGCATCCATTATCGATGAGAGACGGTACAGATTGCCGCCGGTCATCCGGAGCGGTTAGAAGGTCAGATGACACAAGGACGTCCGGGGACGGTTCTTTGACTCCAAAACCCGTCAAAGTGATGGAGGTGAACCTGGGAATCCGCAATGGCAGTGCCAACTTCGGTCAACTCCGCAGTCGCATCGAGCGCATCCAGAGGGCGGATCCGCTCCGCGGAAATGTGCCCAAGACCTAGTTTGGCAAGCGTCTCGGTGGTGAGCGCGGCATCGTAGCGGAGGTAGGTGAACAGCTTCTTCCCCCCAGGGGCGGTGGCACCGATCAGGTCGCCGACCTCTTTGTCGAGAGCCAGCCCGAAACGGCAGTCGCCGAACAGCCGGCACAGCATGTCGGTGTGTGCCTGCATACCGGCCATCAGGGACTGGGGCACGGTTGAGGCGACGGAGATGAGGTCCATGTCGAAGACCGAGAGGCCGTCGTTGAACGGGACCGGCGATCCCGTACCAACCGAAACCACCAGCAGGCTCTCCCGCTCGGCCTGCCATCCTACGCGGTAAGGCTCGGCGGTGGCCATCAAAAACGTCTGGAACGCGGGATCGTTGAACGGAGTGACGCCGCCATCCTGAAACAGGAATGACGTGGTGCCGATGTGGATTTCCTGCGCGGGGAAGTAGGCCGGCGCGGCCGTCGAAGCACGAACCAGTTGCCAGAGGGGCAGGCGCAGATTGCAGTTGGCGCGGGCTGGATCGTTGTAGTGCGCGCGGGGATTGTTGGAGACGGGCCAGGCGGAGCCGGTGCTGGCATTTCTCAGCATGAGCAGCAGGAGCCCGCTGATCCGCTCCGTTCCGAGCAACGTGGTTTCGCCGAAGACTTCGCGCAGTTTGCCGGCGAGCCGGTCCTGCTGATAGCGATACCAGAACCGCTCCACCAGGCTGGCGTGGCGGAACATCGCGCCGGCGCAAGTGCGATAGAAACCGTCGATTTGGCGGACCTCCATGCCCAGCGCAAGACAGGCGGCGATAATCGCGCCGGTACTCGTGCCTCCGATGCAATCGAACCACTCGGCTAGCCTGAGTTGCGGGTTGCCGGTGGAGTGGCGCAGAAGTCGCTCGATCCGGGCAAGGATCTGCAGCGAGATCAGCCCGCGAATACCACCTCCGTCGAGGGCCAGGATGCGTTTGGGGCCGGGCGCGTCGATGCGTTGTATCAGGGTCAATCGGTTTCTCCGGCCTCATTAACGCCTGCCGGCGACGCCCCTACCCGAAGCGAATTGCGTAAAGCGTTGCAAACACTAATAAAAAATTGGGCGTTTGGCTGTGACTCAAGGGACGGGGCAGAGCCGCCGGCGCCCACGCCACCACGATATGCCGGCTCCCCGAGTGCATGCGTAGAAGCATACGGTTCCCGATCCGGTTGATGCGCCACAAGTCGCGCCGGACAAGGGGACGGCAAGCTTTCATCCCGGGAAGACCTGTTCAGGACCGGGGATGTGAAGCACGCCAATCGCGCCTGTGCGTCTCCAACGGTAGAATGAAACGAGCCGAGCGTTCGGCTCAACCCGGCCCGGGTGGCGAAACTGGCAGACGCAACGGACTTAAAATCCGTTTTTCCGTAAGGAAAGTGTGGGTTCAAGTCCCACCCCGGGCACCATGAGAAAGAAGCACTTAGACGATTCCGCAATCCCCTCAACACGCCCCCATGACTGAACGGCCGTTGTGACTGGGTTGTGGCAGCCTTCGCCCGCGCTTTTGACCCAAGCCAGTAGACTGAGATCATGTCTCGACCTGCGGCGGCCATCACGACATTGCTGTTTTTTGCTCTAGCGGGATGTCACAGGCAAGACGCGAAACCGGTGCAGGACGTCGGCGGCGGAAGCGATGTCTCGCAGTTCGTGCTTACCTCTCTGCGCGGGACCCGGGATGGCGATCAACTCCACGTTAAGGCGGAGTTTGGCGGCGGCGCGCGCGAAGTGCTCAGTCTCGACCTGCAGTTCACCATCGGGATCCCCACTAGCCTCAAGTCGGGAACGTGGACCGGGTTGGGTCCCGGCGGCCGAGTCAAGGAGCGATCGGTTACTTTTCTAGGCGGGCAATCAGGACCACCCAGCGTGGGCGGCCGCTTCGACCTTACCGCTCCGGACGGCAGTCCGCTCTACCGCGTGAGCATCCCGGTCCAGGAGTTAAAGCACAAGCTGTAGCACGGTCCGGTCGGTGCAATTCAGCCGCAGGCGACGGCGGAGCGGCCGTTCCAGGCGTATTGTTTGCCGGTACGGACGGCGAGGACTCCCAGCAGCAGCGGGAGCGTCGAATAGAACCCCGTCTCGATATCGGTGATGGGCTTCTGCCTTGACTTCACGCAGTCCAGGAAATTGCGCGCATGAGTACGATCGGCGGGTTGGCCCTGCTGGCGGAAATGCTCGTTGACTTCCTCAAACGGAGGCGGCGGAACGGTCTGGCCAGGAGGCACGCGTACCGGCAGAGGGCGGGCCGTGTAGCTCGCGCGACTTACGTGCAGGGTCCCCGTTTTGCCGTAGAAGTAGACCCCGTGCTCGGGGTTGACATCCGGCCCAGGCATTAAGGTGTTGGCGAAGCTCAGCACGAAGTTGTCGTACTTCCAGGTGATGACGAAGGTGTCGGGAGGCTGCTCTGGATTAGGCGGAGCGACACGAACCCACTGTCCGGACGCGGCCACGGAGAGCGGTGCGCCGGCGTTCAGGTACCAGCGCACGAGGTCGGCCAGGTGGACGCCCTGGTCCGTGATGATGCCGCCACCGTAGTCGAAGTAGCCGCGCCAGTCGAACTGGCGACCGGGGGAGTAGGGCTTGCGCTCGGCAGGACCCTGGAACAGTTCCCAATCAAGGTCGGCGGGCGGATCGACGGGCGCTTCGGGGGCATGGCTGTAGTGGCCTTGCCAGTGCATCTGAGCATGGTAGATGGCCCCGAAACGGCCGCCGCTCACCCACTCCTGACACTGCTGGAAGTGGGCCCAACTCCGCTGCTGGAGTCCGATCTGTACGATGCGCCCAGCCTTGTTGGCGGCTCCGACAGCGCGCCACGCGGCCTCGATGCTGTTTGAAACAGGCTTCTCGCAGTAGGCGTCTTTGCCTGCCTGGGCGGCCTCGATCACCATGGGCGCATGCCAGTGGTCGGGGGTTGCGATCAGGACGGCGTCGATGTCCTTGCGCTCCATAATGCGCCGGTAGTCGACCACAGCGTCGGCGGGCGCTGGCAGAGCGGCCGTGGTCTTGTCTCGATTAGGCTTGTAAACATCGCAGACAGCCACCACTTCGCAGTCCGGGTTGGCGGCAAAAACAGGCGCCATGTAGGAGCCACGAACCCCGGTGCCGATCGCCCCCATGCGAATCCTGTCGTTGGAGCCAACGGCGGAGCGGGCCAGGGCGGCAGTCAGGCCGGAACCCACCAGGAACGAACGGCGGCTTGTCATACGAGGGGCCTTTCCGCCCGCGAGTGCGGGCTGGCACGGTTCTATCACAGCGTTTGACAGGGGGTCAACGAGCGGCCTCATCTCCGCTTAGGGCTGCTGGCCCGGTTACTGCCGGGTGTAAACTTTACGGCAGGTGGCTGTCCGTTCGTTGCTACTGGCACATTCCCACACTCTGGCGAAAGCGGAATCGCCCGGTTGCAACGGCTAGAGGCCCTCAACGGGGAGTCTTCTGCGAGTCATCAGCGGGGGGGCATGCGGCCCATTTCGAGCGGCATGTCTCTAGCCAGCGGTGGTTCAAGTTCGTATTGCCGAAACGTAGGTTCGACCAATGCTTCCGCGGTTAGTCTATTCCGTCCAACTCTTGGCCACCGCAGCCGGTGTCGCGGCCCTAGCCGCCTACGTCTGGAAGAGAAGGGCAGTTCCCGCAGCTGCCCCATTGCTCGGCCTTTTGGCTACCATTGCCTTCTGGTGCATTCCCTGCGCCTTCGAGCCGTATGGCACCAGCATCGGCGCCCGCCTGCTCTGGATGCGGCTGGAACTGCCGTCGATGGCATGCATTTGCGTCTGCTACATGCTGGTAGCGGTTCAGTACACTGGCGCCTCGCTCTCCCGCCGGTTCTGCGCATGGCTCTTCATATTCCCTGCCGTGCTCCAGGTGGTCGCCTGGACCAAGCCGGAATGGTACTGGGAGCGAATTTGGATCGACAATGCAAGCCCCCTCCATCTCACCGGACTGAGTTGGGGCCTGGCGTTCTGGTGCGGGGTGGCGTACGGCTATTCGGCCACCGTCGTGGCGATTGGACTGATTATTCGCCAGCTTGTGCGCAGCACGGGACCACGCAGGCAGGAGGCGGTCATATTCCTCGCTGCTACTTCGCTCCCGGTGGTAGTGAACATTGTGGATGTGCTTGGGTTCACGCCGCATGGATCCCCCGATCTCACGCCCTTTGCCTTCGGACTGACCGCCGCGGGCATTACCTGGGTACTGTTTTTCTACCGGTTTCAAGCCATCGTTCCAGTCGCCTGGCAGAGAGTTTTCGAGAGCATGCGGGACGGAGTACTGGTCTTCGATTCCGAGAATCGCGTCCTGGCGCTGAATCTCGCTGCTGAGCGGATGCTGAGCCTGCAAGGCGGGCAAATCGTGGGCCGGCCGTTTCGGGACGCCTTCGCCACCTTTCCGCACCTGGTCAATTTAGCGGAAGTCACCCGGGAGGACGGGGACGTCGAAGTGGACACGGGCGGTGATTCGCACATCTATGAGGTTCACTTCACCGGGTTGAGCGATCAAAGCAACCAACCCATGGCACACTTGTTGACGCTGAGGGACGTCACCGCGGCACGTTCCGCGGCACGCGAATTGGAGAAAGCCAAGCGCGCAGCGGAGGAGGCCAACCGGGCCAAAAGCGAATTCCTGGCCAACATGAGCCACCAGATCCGCACGCCGATGAACGGCGTGCTCGGCATGATCGACCTTGCCCTGGGGACCCGGTCCGCCACGGAGCAAGAGGAATGTCTGGTCATGGCGCGCAGCTCGGCCGATACTTTGCTCAGCGTCATCAACGATATCCTCGACTTCTCGAAGATCGAAGCGAAGAAACTGGAACTCGATCCAGTCGATTTCGACCTGAACGAGTGCGTGGAGGAAGCCCTGCGGTCCTTTGCCATGCGAGCCGCTGAGAAGGGCCTTGAACTGATCTGCGAAGTACGGCCCGAAGCGCCCGCAATGGTGTCTGCGGACGCCGCCCGCCTCAGGCAAGTGCTCAACAACCTGGTAGGCAATGCGGTGAAATTCACTCACGAGGGTGAAGTGGTACTGCACGTTGCACAAGAGGGAGAGAGCGATGGGCGCGTCCGTCTGCATTTCACCGTCAGCGATACCGGAGTTGGCGTTCCTGCAGACAAGCAGAAGCTCATTTTTGATCCTTTCGCGCAAGCGGATAGTTCCGTCGCGCGCAAGTTTGGCGGGACGGGATTGGGGCTCACTATCTCATCGAGGCTGGTGCAGTTGATGGGTGGGGAGATCTGGGTGGAAAGCGATGCGGGACAAGGCAGCCGCTTTCATTTCACCATCTCCGCCCGGCCCTCCACGAAAGCAGCGGATCCACAGGAGAATCCCGCTGAATCATTGACCGGGATCCCGGTCCTGCTCGTGGAGGACAATGCGACGTCCCGCCGGACCCTGGGGCAACTCCTGGCGCGCTGGGGGATGTGTGTGACGGTGGCGGCCGAAGGTGCTTCCGCGCTGGAGAGGATCGAGTCGGCGGCACAGGCCGGTGTGCCCTTCAAGCTGGTATTGGCGGGTACCAGAGTGCCTGGCCAGGATGCATTCGCACTAGTGCGCCAAGTCAAGCCGCTGCCCGGAACCGTCCGCCCTGCAATCGTGAAGCTGGCCTCTTGCGGAGAACTGGGAGGCGTCGCCCGGTACCGCGAAATGGGCGTCGCCGCATGCGTGTCCAAGCCCTTGCGTCAGGCGGAGTTGAAAGCGGCGCTGAACCGCGCCTTGCGGCCGGTCGAGGCAGCTTCTCCGGTCGTCGCCATCCCCAGCGCTGTCGACAATCGCACTGGCTCACTGCGGATTCTGCTGGCGGAGGACAACCAGATCAACCAGCACCTGGCGGTGAGGCTGCTGGAAAAACGCGGTCACCAGGTTACCGTCGCCGGCAACGGGCGCCGGGTGCTCGAACTCATCGAGATGAGTGACTTCGATCTGATTCTAATGGACGTGCAGATGCCCGAAATGGATGGCTTCGAAGCCACCATGGCAATTCGTGCCCTGGAACAAGGCACGGGACTGCATCTCCCGATTATTGCCATGACCGCCAACGTTATGCAGGGTGACCGGGAGCGCTGCCTGCAGTCTGGCATGGACGGATACTTGCCCAAGCCGATCAAGCCGGAAACGTTCTTCACGACCATCGAGGCCATCTACCCAACCGGTCATTCAGCTCCAGTGTGACGACCGCGGCAGGCACTTGGACTTCCCTGACCTCTCCGATGGCGATCCGCCGAAAGAAATAGAATGCTTGCAGCGCCGCACGTTTCAGCGTCCTGTGCCGGGGCGGCGTGTGGATACTGCGCTCAGGAAGGTATGGCAGATGCCGCAACAAGGTTTTTCACGGAGATATTTCTTTTACGGAGCCCTCCTCGCAGGGGCGGTGCCTACGGGCGGATTCGGCAGTACCCCCTCATTGAAGAAGCTGGGCTACAAATCGCCAAACGAGAAGCTGAACCTCGCCGCGATCGGCGCGGGCGGACAGCCGGCGGCGGACTTGAAACTCGCGCAAGCTGGCGTTGAAAACGTAGTAGCTCTGGCCGACGTGGATTGGGTGCGCGGCAAAGAGTCCTTCGAGAGGTTCCCAAACGCGAAGCGCTACAAAGATTTCCGCCAGATGCTCGACCGTCAAGGCAACGAGATCGACGCTGTGGTGATCGGCACTCCGGATCACATGCACGCCACCTGCGCGCTGGCTTGCATGCAACTCGGCAAGCATGTGTATGTGGAGAAGCCATTGACTCGGACGGCCTGGGAGGCAAGGTTGCTGGCTCGCGCGGCCGAGCGCTATGACGTGGCGACACAGATGGGCAACCAGGGTTATTCGCACGACGCCACGCGGGTAGCGTGCGAAATTGTCTGGTCGGGTGAGATCGGAGACGTCAGCGAAGTGCATGCCTGGACGGGACGGCCGAGTTGGCCGCAGGAGATGCCGCGTTTGGCCAAGCCTACTCCGATACCCGAGACTCTGGATTGGGACCTTTGGCTGGGTGGCGCGGCGGAGCGTCCGTTCACCGCGGGCGACGACGAGTACACTGCGTTCGTGATCGAGCGCAACCAGCGCTACGGCCGCAGCGGCACATCGGCGCAGCCCGAGTGGGGCTTCTACCTGCCCTTCAACTGGCGCGGCTTCTACGATTTCGGATCGAGCCTGATCGGCGACTGGGGCGTCCACATCCTCGGACCGGCCAACTGGGCGCTGCAATTGGCTCCGGAATATCTGATCAGCGTGGAGTGCATCAAGCAGGACGCACTGCCGCCCTTCACCTTCCCGGACGTGATGACCATCAAGTACGAATTCGGTCCAAGGCCGGGCGGAATGCCTCCGGTGACCGTGTATTGGTACCAGCACACGGGCGGTGATGCCTGGCTGCCGCCGGGCATGTCGGCTGATGAAGCGCGGAAGCTCCCGGACTCGGGCCCCCAAGTGGGTCCACAGCGCGGGCAGGGCGGGTTCACCCCGGGCTCCGGCGGAATTGTCCGGCCGAAGCCGGCTCCCGCTGCGCGGCAGCGGCCCGCCGAAAGCAGCGGGTACAACCTCATCATGTCGGGTTCGAAGGGCTATCTGGGCACCAGCGGGCGGGGTGAGGACGTGGGCCTGCTGCCGGGCAAACGCTGGTCGGAATACAAGCTGCCGGAGCAATACCTCCAGCGCTCGCCGGGAGCCGGCACCGGCAGCAACCACACGGCGCACTGCCACGACTGGGTGCGCGCCTGCAAGGGCGGGGCCCCGGCGTGTTCCAACTTCTCCATCGCCGCCAAGTTCACGGAGTGGCTGGTGCTGGGTTCTGCCGCCCCGCATGTGGAGGGCAAGCTGTTATGGGATCAGGCCAGGGGCGAGTTCTCTAACAGCGCGGAAGCGAACAAATGGGTCAAGCCGTCATTCCGCAGGGGCTGGAAGATCGAACTCTAGGCGGACGGCGCTCGGATTGTGATTTTGGAGAGGAACACTATGACGACGAATTACGATGTAGGCGGACGGGACCGGCGTGCATTTCTCAGGGACCTGACTTTGGGTGGGGCGTGCGTGCTGGGCGGCGAGAGCGCCTTGCTGGCCGCGCCGAAGATCGCGCCTCAGTGGAAGAACCAGATCGGCCTGGAACTCTATACCGTGCGCGACCTGTTGGCGAAAGACTACGAGGGGACGCTCGCGAAAGTGGCGGCCATCGGCTACAAGGAAGTGGAGGCGGCCGACCCCTACAACAACCTGCCTCCGGCTCAGTACAAGGCGCTGCTGGACAAGTACCACTTCAAAATGTTCAGCACGCACGCCGATGCCACCGACGGGCCCGGCCTCGAAAAGGAACTCGAAGGTCACGCCCTGATGGGCCTCAAGTACACGGCAGTGCACAAGGCAGGAGACCGGCCGCGCGGACCGAAGACCATCGAGCGCGTCAAGGGCGACTGCGCGGAGATGAACACTTACGGCGTGCTGCTGAAGAAGTTCGGGATGAAGTACTACATCCACAATCACTCGGGCGAATTCGACGTTCTGGACGACGGGAAAACGACCGAATACGACGTGATGCTGCGGGAGACCGATCCGGCTTTGGTGGCGATGCAACTCGACATCGGCTGGGCCTACGTGGCCGGGCAGGACGCTGTCGAGATGTTCAAAAAGAACCCCGGCCGCTACGAACTGTGGCACGTGAAAGATGCCAAGTATAAGGAACTCGATCCGAAGCTGAAGCCGAGCCAGCGCCAGCGGGTAGCCAAAATCGTGGCGATGGGCGAGGGCGACGTCGAGTACAGAGCGGTCTTCGCGAACGCTAAAACGGCGGGCCTGAAGCACTTCGTGATCGAGCAGGATACGGCGGGCCAGGGTGGCCGGGATGCGATTGCGGACTGCAAGATCGCCTACGACAACCTGAACAAAATCCTGGCGTAGGCCTGCGTGCGCCCTTGCGGCCTATCCTCCCGAAGGGACGCAAGGGCAATTCGCTCTGGGCACCCGGATCTAGGCGCTGCACAGTGTTCCTGAACTCCGCAGCGCCCGACGAATTGTCCCAAATTCCCATGATGTGGCCGCGTATAATGGCGCTACACTACCGGGTATCCTCGTGCACAACCTGTTCAGAACGCTGCGGCGGCCGGGAAGTTGGCGCTGGGTTCTCGCTGTGGCTTGCTGCACCCTGCTGTTCGCGGCCGGGACGGCATTCTGGCGGGCTTCTCAAGCAACGGAGGAGGCGTCCGCGGAGCTTCTCGCGAGGTCCGAGTTTGCTTTCCAGGTCATCCCAGTGGACCGGCTTGCGCCGGGTTCGGTGGACGCCATAGCCGCCAGTCCGGGCTTCCGTGATCTCGGACTTTACAAAGAGACGATTGCGGTCAGTGCGCGTGCCGGGTTGTTCGTGTACGACCGGAATGGCACACTGCTGCACTCGTATCGAGCCGGCATCGAACTGCCGCCGGCCGAACTGGGTTCCATGTCCGCAGGGACGGTCGCGGGTGCGGCAGGGCCGGAACTCTTCATCGCGACGCGCGGAGAAGGGCTGCTGGCTTTCGACGGTGCGCGCTTCCGCCAGATCCTGCCGGCGGATTCCGGAATGCGCACAGTGACCTGCGTGCTGACGCTGGGCTCGGGCCGCATCCTGCTCGGCACTGAGCGGCAGGGCGTCCTGGTGTTCGATGGCCGGCGCCTCACGCCCTTCCACCCGCGCCTCAAGGCGGCTCACGTTACCGTACTCGCAGGCAACGACGGCAGTCTCTGGATTGGCACTCTCGACAGCGGCGTGTTCCACTACCGGGCCGGGCAGTTGGAGGAACTGACTGGTGCGCTGCCCGACCCGCAGGTGCTGTCGCTGGCCGTCGAGGGGGATACGGCCTACGCCGGCACGCCGCTCGGCGTGGTGGAGTTTCTTGAGGGGCGGCGCGTGCGCACTCTCGCCGACGGGTTCTTCGCCCGCGCCCTGGCTCCCCGGGGCGAGACGCTGCATGTCGGAACCGAGGACGAAGGGATTGTCGCCGTGCCCTTAGAGTCGCGCCCGGGACCGCGCATTCCAGCCGAAGGCAAGTCAACGCCGGACGCCGTGCTTCAGCTGGCAAACCTGGAGGGCGAGATGTACGCGGTCGGAGAGAGTGCCGTCTACCGGTACGACCCGGCTCCCCGGCGCTGGCGGACCGTGCTAAACGCCGGCGCGGCCCCGCTAACGGACCGCAATGTAGCCGCGCTCGCATGGAGCGGCGGCCGGTTGTGGATCGGCTACTTCGACCGTGGGCTCGACGTGCTGGATGCCGGCCTGGAGCGCGCCGTGCATCACGAAAGCGACACTCTGTTTTGCGTCAACCGGATCGTCGCGGACCCGGAACACGCACGGACCGCAGTCGCCACCGCGAATGGACTGGTGCTGTTCGACTCCGGCGCTCAACCACGTCAGGTGATGGGCAGAAAGGAAGGCTTGCTCTCGGATCACGTCACCGACATCGCCTTCCGCGACGAGGGCATGGTGGTGGCCACACCCGCGGGCCTGTCCTTCGTCGATCGCGGCGGAGTCCGCAGCCTATACGTGTTTCATGGGCTGGTGAACAACCACGTATACGCGGTTGGTAGCAGCGGAACCCGAACCGTGGCTGGGACGCTGGGCGGCGTGTCGGTGCTCGATGACGATACAGTCCGCGCCAATTACACGACCGCCAATTCGGGCCTAAAGCACAACTGGATTACCGCGTTGGTTCAAGTCGGCGACGAGTGGTTCGCAGGCACCTATGGAGCGGGCGTCGTGCGGCTCGACGCGTCAGGGCAGTGGCATTCGTTTCCCGATCTGAAGGGCGACTTCGTCGTGAATCCAAACTCAATGACGGCGAGTGGCGGTCTGGCTTACGCAGGCAGTCTCGACCGCGGCCTGTTCGTTTACGACCGCGCATCCGCCCGTTGGACCAACACCACCATCGGTCTGCCTTCGAAGAATGTGACGGCGGTAGCTACTGGCGGAGGCTACGTTTACCTGGGCACCGACAATGGACTGGTGCGGATCGCCGAAGGAGCCTTGCGATGAGCCGCGTGCCCCAACACTGGCGTAGCGTGGTCGCGTCGCTGGCGTGCGCCGCCGGCGCACTGGCCGACACCGGCGTGCTGATCCCCGGGGACCGGCAGCAGCCCGATCCAGCGATCTTCTCGCTGAACGAGATGACGCTCGAGATCCGCATCGACAACGGCGTCGCGCGAGTTCAAGTGAGACAGATCTTCGGCAACCACAGTGGGACCATTCATGAGGGCGTTTACAGATTCGCGCTACCGGACAAAGCGACGGTCTCCGGCTTCGCGGTGTGGGATGACGTGACCCGCATACCGGGAGTCATTCTCGAACGCCGCCGCGCGGGCGAGATCTACGCGCAGGCGAAGGCCCAGGCCATCGACCCCGGCTTGCTGCAAATGGGCGAACGCGACGCCAGCGAAGCCGGTCGAAACCAGCAGTTCGCGGCCCGAATCGTCCCGATTCCACGGTTCGGCACAAAGCGGATCGAGATGGAGTACCAGCACCCGATCGCAGTGGAACGCTACCAATCGGAATTCGTGGTTCCGCTGAAGCCCGACGTCTACGGTGTGCAAACTGCCGGGCATCTCAGCGTCACATTCGAACTCCGGTCCGCTCACGCAATCAGGGATTTTGCGGCCATTTCAAAACAGTATCCGCTGCAGATCCGCGAGCGCACGCCTAATCTGGTGCGTGCGGAGTTCTTTGCTTACAACGTGGAACTCAAGGATGATTTCGCGGTGCGCTATGCGCTCGACCCGAAGCAGGCCGACACGATCAACGTGATCACCGAGCGGGAAGCTGCGACGGGACCGGGGTTCTTTCAGGCCCAGGCGCTGCTCGGCCTTTCCGCCGCGCAGTCTGGAGTGACGCCGCAGCGGACCGCGCAACCGGCCAAGACTTTGATCGTAATGTTCGACAACTCGCTCTCGATGCAGTGGGACAAACTGGAGCGGACCTTCGCCGCCTGCGAGACCGCACTGCGACGATTGCGGCCTGCCGATTCCTTCAACCTGCTGCTGTTCAACTCCGGTGTGAGCCCATTCGCACCTCAGCCGCGGCCAGCGACTCCGGAGAACATCGAACAAGCGCTCGCGTTCATCCGCAACAGCCGGATTCGCGGGGGCACGGATCTGCAAAAGGCGCTGGCGTCCGCGCTTGGACAGAACTCGGCCAACGAGACTTACCTGCTGCTGCTCAGCGACGGCGGCGCCACCGAAGGTACAGTGCATAGCGGCAGGTTGGCGGAATGGTACGCGGCGGAGTGGCGCAAGCGTTCGCCCGCGCAGTCGGTGCATACTCTGGTGCTGGGCATCGGCGACGACGCCAACCTGACTCTGTTGAAACGGCTCGCGAGCAACAACGGCTACTTCGATTCGGTTCGATCGACGGAACCGATCGAGTTCAAGTTGAATGCGTTTCTGAACAAGATCGGTCAGGAGCCCGTGAAGAACCTGCTGCTGGCCGCGACGCCGGCGGACAACATCGACCTGGTTTATCCGCTGGAGGATTCGCGCTTCGCCGGCTCGATGGCCACGTGGGCCGGGCGGTACAAACAGCCTCTACCGCAGGCTGCTTTCACGGTCACCGGGATTCGGGATCGCCAGGCGATTCGCCTCTCACGCAACGCCCCGCTGCCGGCCGCCGCCATCGATCACCCCGATTTGCCCCGCACCTGGGCGAAGGCGCGCGTCGATGCGCTGCTAGCGAAAATCGAGCGTGAGGGCGAGGACAGCGCCAGCATCGACGAGATCATACGGCTCTCCAAGAAGTACAAGTTCGTCACGCCCTACACCTCCTTCCTGGCGGTGCCGCGTGCGCTGTTACGACCGCGCGTGATCCGGCCGGGAGACCCGATCCTGCGTCTGAAAGTCGATAAATCCATCGTGTCGGTGATTGCGCTTTTTCCATTCGGCCTGACCAAGCCGCTGCGCTACCTGAAGGAGGAAGACGCCTGGCAGACGCGCTTCCTCGCGCCCGTGGACATGACCGACGGCGTGTACCAGGTTCGCCTGATCCTGCGCGATCTCGACGGCCATGTGTATCGCGAATCCAAGAGCTTCGTAATCGCCAGCAAGACGCCGGTGCTGCGCGCACGTCTGGAGAAACCGAGAATCCGAGCCGGCGAGACGCTGCGCATTTCCGCCCAGGCATCCGGAAATGCTCGCACCATCACGGCGCGACTCTACGGCGCGCTGCCGGTCGCGCTGCGCTGGAACAGCGCAGCGCGGGCGAATACGGGCGAGATCGTCGTACCCGCTTTTCTCCCGCCCGGGACCTACACGGTGCACGTGACCGCGGAGGATGTCGCGCACAACATCGGCAGCGAGGAGGTGCCCCTTGAAATCTGGTAAGCGATTCGGAACCGTCGCCGGCCTGATGGTCACGGGCGCCATCCTCATCCGTGGCGATCTGAGTCCGTGGGTGCAGCAGATTGCTGCGGGACCGGCGCTTGCGGCACTTTTCCGGTCCGTGCCCATGCCAGGGGGCGCGATGCCGATCCTGAGGCCTCCTGCGGAAACGCGGCCCGCGCTGAGTGATCTAATCGCCAGTTCGCCGCGCGACTCCATGCTGTACCGCTTGCGAGCGCGGGAAGCGGAGACGGCGCTTGATTTTGCGGCAGCCGAAATCGATTGGAAAGCATGCGCCGAAAACGCTGCCGACCAATACGCCGCCCGGGTCGAATTGGCCGATTTTTACCATAGGCGAATCCGGCCGCGGGACGAGTTGGCCGCGCTGACAGCTGCGGCCTCCGCCAAGGACGACCCGCTGCAACCGGTGCCCGCGCAGCGGGGTTGGCACGCGTTTGAGCGGATGGCTGAGTTAGCGGTTGAGGAAGCCTTGCCGGAAGCCCTCGCGGAGCCCGTGTACCGCGCGTGGGTAGCCCGCTATCCCAAACAGCCCGACGCGTGGCGGAAGCTGATCGAACATCTTACCGCAAGGCAGCAATTCGCCGCCGCCGAAACGGAGATCGCGAAGTATGGCCGCAGCTTTAGCGACCCGTTGGAAGCCGTAAGAATGCGCGCGGATCTCGAAGTCCGCCGGGGATCGGCCAGCGCCGCTCTGGCGCTCTACGATCAGGCTTTTCAGCCCCTCTGGCCGGACGAGATGCGCGCCGGTTACTTCAAATTGCTGGAGCAGGAAGGACAGCTCAGGGAGTTCGTCGGCCGGGCACGCACGAAACTCGCGGCGAATGCGGCAGACCTGGACGCCACCGCGCGGCTGTTCCACTACTTTCGGGCGCAGGGTAACGAACCGGCGGCCCGCCGCGCGTTGCTCGAATACCGCAACGCCAAAGAGTCCAGCCGGCAAGCCTGGACGGCCGATGAGCTGCAAACGCTGGCGCAGTTGTTTGAGTGGCTGCCCGATGTGAACGAGGCCGCCCGCCTGTACTATGCGCTTTACAGCGTGCCGCCCGCAGGCGGTGCGCACGCGGAACGAGCGCTGTACGGTCTAGCCAATCTGTTACTGACCGCGCCTGAACAGCCTATCCAGTTCGGCTCTGGCGACTTGTCGTTCTATAGGGACATAGCAACGCTCGATTCGTCACCGGGGTTTCTAAACGGCATTCTGTCGCTGTTGCTCAACTGGACGGGACCGCGCTTTGAGTACCAGCGGCAAAACGAGAAGTCGGCGGCTTATTTCCATCGCGCCGCCGCAGCCCAGTTGGTGGTTCTGCTGGAACAGCAGTTCCCCAAGTCCGCCTATCGAGGGCCTCTGCGCGCAGCGCTGGTTTCCGCATACGCGGCCTACGGCGATGATGCCAGCGTGATTCGAGCCGGCCGCGAATACCTGGCGGCATTCCCAGCCGCAGCCGCGCGGGTCGCCGTGTCGATGCAAGTATCCGATGCACTCGCGCGGTCCAACCGCACAACCGAAGAGTTCGCGCTTTACGATCGACTGCTACGCGAACTGGCGGCCAGAGCCTCCGGCGTGCCGATCGGCTCGAATTCGGCTGCGGAACAAGGCGGCGCGTTCGGACCCGATCAGCCGGGCGTGCTTGCTCCACTATCCGGAGTTCCGCCGCAGCGTTTCGCCATCGGACCTGGAGCGAACATAAACGGCCCGATGCTGATGGCGAGGCCGTTCGGGCGGGCGATGGAGCCCCCCGGCCCAGTCGGAGCCCGCTCCGCCGATTACGTTCAAGTGCTGGACAAGTACCTCTCGCGGCTGGCCGGTCTGAAACGCCCGCTGGATGCGCTCCGAGTGTACCGGACCGAGATCGATCGCAACCCGAACGACCCGGGGCTCTACCAGCGATTCGCCGCTCACCTGGAACAGAACGGCATGTCGCGCGATGTCGAAGACATCTATGGCAAGGCAATTGCGAAGTTCGCCGATCGCTCCTGGTATCACAAGCTCGCGCGCTGGTACTTGCGAGGGCGGCGTTACACGGCGCTCGAGAAGATCAGCCGCGACGCCATCGCCGTGTTCACGGGCAGCGAACTCGAAAAGTACTTCGGCGAAATTGTCTCCCAGGCGAGTCCCGATGCGGTGCTCTACCGGCAGTTGAACCTCTACGCACACGAGCGCTTCCCGGAAGACCTGGCCTTCGTGCACAACCTGTTGAGCGCCTACTCCCGCAAGGAGACTTACGATGCGCCGGCCTACGAACGACTGCTGCGGCAATACTGGTTTTACGATCCGCAACTGCGCTCGATGCTGTTCGAACGGCTCTCGGCGGGGGGCCGGCTGTACCCCGAACTGGCGGAGATACGCGCCTCCAATCCCGGCATTGTGAATGGGCAGTTTGACCAGGCTTTGACCACAAACCCAGCCGCCATTCAGTTCGCCATGGAGGCTGAAGCCTGGCTGTCGCATTTTGAAGCCGCCGCCCCGGCCGCTCGCGCTTTGGCGACTGCAACTCCAGGACGCGGCGAGTTCGCCGCAAAGGCCTCCGCGCTGTACCGGTCGCTCGGCGGCTACGACGGGCGGAACACAGAGGTCGCGGTCGCTCTCGCCGATTACCAGCAGCGGGCCAATCCGCGGGACCAGAGCCTTCTGGCGCGAATGGGCGATATCTGGGCCGACCGCGAGATGTTCGACCGTGCCCGCGTGTACTGGGAGCGAATCCCGGCGGAGCAACCCGGCAAGCCGGAGGCGTACCTGGACGCGGCGACCGTGTACTGGGATTACTACCGCTATAACGACGCCTTACGCTGGATCGCGGCGGCGCGCAGGAAGTTCGATAACCCCGCGTTGTTCGCCTACGAAGCAGGCGCCATTTGCGAGGGGCAGCGGAATTACAGCGGTGCCGTCCGCGAGTACATGACCGGAGCGCTGCACGGTGAGAACGCGGCTAATAGCCGGCTGATCAGCCTGCTAAACCGGCCGCAAAGCCGGGATCTGGTGGAACAGGCGACCACGTCCGCCGTCACCGCCGGTGCTTCGCCGCAGGCCGTTGCGCTGCGGATCTCGATCCTGGAAGTGCAGCAGAGGCGACCGGAACTCGAGGCGCTGCTGCAATCGCGGGTCAGCGCTGAGACCTCTTTCGTAGAACTCAGCGGACTTCAGGAGACGGCACGCCGCCTGGGGTTCGATCCCGTGGATCGGCAGGCCAGCGAGCGTCTCGTCGCCATCACGGGCGACCCGGTGGACAAGATGCGGCTGACCTTAGCCCACGCGCGGCTGCTCGAATCGAAGCAGGACATCGCGGGCGGGGCGCGGGTGGTTGACGCTTTGTATCGCGATCACCCGTTGATTCTGGGCGTGGTGCGTGGGGCAGTCGCCTTCCACGTCCGCAACCACCAGCCTGAGGAAGCGATCGAGATCCTGCTCGACGCTGCGAAGCACGCCAGGGCGGGTCTGGCTGCCCAGTTCACGCTCGAAGCGGCTCGTACAGCCACAGGGGCGGGCCAGTTCGAGCGAGCCCGCAGCCTGCTCGCGGGTCTACTCTCGGCTGATGAGGTTCGTGCTGAGTGCCTGACCGCCATGGCCGATACGTATCTCCAGGCGAAAGACGATAGGGGCTTCCGCGACTACCAACTCGCAACGATTCAGAGGTTGAAGCAATCCACGCTGACGCCCGCCCAGCGCGTCGAACGAATCGCGGTTGTTCGGCGCAGCCTGATCCAGGCGCTCGACCGTCTGAAGGACCCGGCTGGCGCAACCGATCAGTACATCGCAGTGGTCAACAGCTACCCGGAGGACGAGGCGTTGACGAAGGAAGCCGCGAGTTACGCCGTGGCGCGCGGCCAAGGGCCGCGAGTGGTGGCGTTCTACCGCAAGACCATTGCCGAGGCACCGCTCGACTACCGCTGGCCCGTCGTGGTGGCCCGCGTTGAAACCGTGACTGAGGACTATCCTGCCGCCATCGCCGACTACGAGCGTGGTATCAAGGCACGGCCGGACCGCGCCGACCTGCTGGCGGCGAAAGGCCGCCTGGAAGAGCGCCTGATGCGGTTTGACGACGCCATTAAAAGCTACTCAACGCTGTATGAGTTGTCCTATCGCGACCCTCAATGGCTGATTAAAGTAGCGGAATTGCAGGCGCGCCTAGGGCGTTCCGCAGAGGCCGTGTCCGCGGTGAAGAGCGCCATCATCGGAGCCCGCAGCGAGACCGCCGCCGCCGATTTCGCCATCGCCGAGCGGCTGGAATCCTGGCACATCATGCGCGATGCGCTGGCGTTTGCCGAGCGAGGCGCGAGCCGTGCGGGCGCTGGGCTGTTCGCGGAACCCAACCTCGCGGTGAACTATGCCAGCATCATGGCGCATGCTCGGCGCATGAACGCGGTCCTCCCCCGCCTGGGCGAGAACATCGCGACGGACCGGCAGGTGGTGGAAGCGACGGGAAGGATCATCGACGAGACGTATTCTCCGGAAGAGAAGTTGAAATTGGAACAGTCGTTGATCGCGCAAGCGACTGGGCTGGCGCTACCCAATCGGGATAGTACGCTGCTGCCGCTGGCTCAATCCGCAGGACTCGTGGATCTGGAAACGCGCTGGCGGCACGAATCGGTGCTCGCGCAGTCCACTGAAATAGACCAGCGCCTGGTAGCGCTCCAATCGCAACGCGGACTCTATGGCCAGTTGGGCAGTCAAATGGAAGCCTACGCGTCGAGAAATCCCGGGCAGACCGTCGAGGGGAGCGCCCTGCTCCAGGCCGCGCAGGCGTTTATCGCCGAGGGCGATATCGGCGGGCAGATGCGTGTCTCACGCCTGGCGCTGGGTAGATTCAATACTTTTGGCAACTTGCTCGCCCCCTATCTGGCATTGCTGGCATCGCGTCAGCCGGAGGAGTTACTGGCGATCGTGCGCGGCCACGGCGACGACCAGGTCCGCAATCTGGCGGTGCAATTGGCCATCGGTGGCGACCATCGCGAACTCGCTTACTCGGCCATACAAACTCGCGGCGGCGCGCTGCCAGCGGTCTGGAGCAAGGCGTACACCGCCCTGGCAGGGCAGTACTTCGACGACCACGCCCCGGCAGTCGATGCCGCCTTCCAGTCTGCGCTGGACACGCGCCCCATCGGGGAACGCCTCAAGACACCGCCGAAACCAAACTCCAATATCGTGGGTTCGGTGTGGTTCTATTACGGCGGACGCTACGGCGACTACCTAGCCGCCACCAAAGACGAGGCGGCTGCGGCGTGGCTGCCCGCTTCGCTCGAAGCCGCCCCTGGCAATCCGGACGCCTATCTGGCACTCGGACGCTCGTTTGCGGAATCCGGCCAACCCGCCAAGGCGATCGTGCAGTTCGAGCACGCGCTCGAACTCGACCCGAGCCGTGGCGACGCGGACGACCAGATCGCCCTCGCGCTGTGGTCGCAGGGGCGGCGCGCGGAGGCCATCGCCCGCTGGAAATCCGCCATCGCCTTATTCCTGCGGGTGCAGAGCCGGGGCGTGCGGGTGCCCGAGCAGTTTTGGAGCCGTGTAGCGGAGACCTTCCTCGATATCGGGGAGTCGCACGTCCTGGGCGAATTGCGCGCCGACATCTCGCACTTGCTGGGAGACTATTACCAGCGCAACAACCAATACCGGCTGAGCGAACTGATCGAGCCTGCGGCGCGCGCGTCCATCGCAGGGGGCGAAGGGACGGCCTGGCTCGTCGAACTCGCACGCTCCATGGACAATCCCGAGATGATTCTCTACGAGTTGATGCGTACGCACGGGCTCACTGCTGAGCAGCGGATAGCGCTGCAGCGCGGAATGGTCTCCATTCGCTCCAAGCAGGTTGACGCCGCGTACGGCTACGAGCGGCAGAATGCCGCAACGCTGGTCGAGCAGGCGCGCTGGCAATTGATTTCGATGCTACTGGACTCCGGCGACGTGAAGGGCGCGACCGCGGAGTTGAGCCGTGTGCCCGCGGAACATACCAGGAACTTCGATCAGAGCATCGAGATTCGAGCCGCGGCCCGCGAGGGAGCGCTTGACGCCCTGCTGGAGCGGTACCGGTCGAAGCCGGAGGACGCTCCGGCTAGCGATGCCTTGCAGCGAGCGGCGGTCAAGTTAAAGCAAGACGGCGATATTGACGGCGCACGCAGCGTGCTCGAATTCCTGTACGAGCACGAGCTCCACGATGGTCACTTGGAGGCTGCTAACTTCCTGGGACTGGCCGAAGTGAAGCTCCAACGCAAGGACGCCGCCACGGCAATGGGACTGCTGAATCGCATGGCGCTGGTCGTCGAGGACGGATTCGAGACCTTGATGCCCGCGGCGGAACTGCTGGGCAGATACGGGAGCAGCGCGGAGTCGGTGGAGTTCATGCGACGAAGAATCACGGCCGTGCCCTGGGACTCGGCGGCCAAGCTGCAACTTGCTCGCGCTATGACTTCCGGCACCGCAGAGCGCGAGCACCTGTTGACAGCGGCCGTTACCGACTCGCAGGCAGCGTACAAGCTGCGTGCGGAAGCGGCCCGGCTAACCGCGAAGCACGCGGCGCCTGGCGACTCCGGAACTGAACTCGCGCTGCTTTCGTCGGCCAACATCACCGCGGAAACAGCCTCCAGGCCCTACCAGGTCGAGGCCCGGCTCGACGCGGCACGCGGGGCCCCTGACATCGAAGTCAAGTTCCGGCTATGGCGCGATGCGCTGGCAATTGCACCCGCCGACGAACGGGCCCGCCTGGGAGCGCTGCGTGCCGCACTGGAGCTTCGCCGCGACAATCTGGCTCTCGCTCTGACCCAGAATCGCGATCAAGTGGGGACTGGCTATACGCCGGAAGCGCCCGTATCCCCGCGTCGCGGACGATCGCAGGACTACCCTCGAATCGAGCCCGCCTCAGTCTTGCCGCAGGTGCAGATGGCCAGCGGCGAGCGCGCGACGCTGGCGGAATCGCTCGCCGCGGCAGCCGAGCGCCTCGACGATTTGAGTGCAGCACGCAGCTATCTCGGCGCTGCCATCGACCTTCGACCTGCTGGGCAGAGCGCCAATCTCACGCGTCATGTGAAGGAGATCAGCACCGAGCAGGAACGGCGTGCGAAGAACGCCTTGCGGCAACCCGTCATCAAGAACGTGATCGAGCAGGACCAGCTTGTGCGCGCGCAGATTCGAAGGAGTGCGCCATGAAGAAGATGCTTCTGCCGGCCGCGCTCCTGCTATCCGCAGCTGGCGCGGGATATGTCGCCCTGCAAAACGCCACGTCCCAGCCCAAGCTGGCTAGCCTGATGCCGGGCGGCGCATTGCTCTATCTGGAGGCGCCGGACTTTGGCAACCTGCTGCGCGATTGGGACGCGTCCAAGTTCAAAGCCGACTGGCTGCAGAGTGCCAACTACGCCGTCTACTCGCGCTCGAATCTGTTCACTAAACTCGAGGAACTATATCAGCAATACGGCGCAGCGGCGGGGTTCCTGCCCGACCTCAAGGGGGTCATCGAGCTGGCTGGCAAGGAGTCCGCACTGGCGCTTTACGAAGTACGAGACGTCGAGTTCCTGTACGTCAGCCGCATCGCCGATGGCGACCTGATGAAAAGCCGCTTGTGGGCTGTGCGAGAGAAGTTCGAGCAGCGTCAGGCCGGCGGGGTGTCCTTCTACTTGCGGGCCGATCCAGCCTCGAAGCGGATCGTCGCCTTCGCGTTCGCCAAGGGGTATCTTCTGATCGCCACGCGGGACGACCTGGTGGCACGGGCGCTCGAGCTGATGAATGGGAGTGGGAACCCGAGTACCGCCAGCGACAGGTGGTATCACGATGCGGTGGAAGCAGCGCCGAATCGCGGCGAGTTGCGCCTTGTGATGAACCTTGAATCGATCGTCAAAAGCGTCTACTTCCGTTCTTACTGGGTCCAGCGGAACACTTCTTTGGTGCGCCAGTATTGGGCCGCGGTGGCCGACGTGAAGCGCAGCGGAGGCAACATTGTTGAAAACCGGGTGTTCCTGCGTGCGCCCGACTCCGTGGGACCTGCTCCAACCGCTGCAAGCTCGGCGGCGATTTCAAGTCTGGTCGCGCTGGTCCCTCCGGATGCCGGCCTGTATCGGGCTTCCTACGCTGGCGACCCAGCCGAAGTGGCCGCGCTGATCGTACAGCGTCTGGCCGGGCCACAGCCGCAGATTGCCCGCGAATGGCGGGACGCCCCCGCGGCGGTATCGGCCGACCTGCGCGCTGGTACTGAGGCCGATCTGGAGACGCATATCGACGAGCAGCCGCTGCCGCCCGACGCCGGCAATGCGGAGGCGTTAGCCGCCGCGCGAACGCTTGCGGATAAGGTGATCGGGCACGCACATCTGTTGGTGCAATCGAGTGCCCCGCCGGTTGGGCCCTTCGTGCAGTTGCACACTGCGATGGTCCTCGACGGCTCGGAGGAGTGGGACGCGCGGGTTGTCCGCAATGCACTTGCTCTTGTCGCCGGGAGGCTCTGGACCACCTCCCAACTGGGTGCCGGATGGTTAACGGAAACGCTGGGGCGGCATTCGGTCGAACATCTGGACGGGCTCGGAACGCTGGCGTTTGCGGTGCAGGGACGCCTGCTGTTCCTCAGCAACGACCCCGCCCTGCTTGCTTCGTTGCTCGATCGGATCGGAACGAGCGGGACGGCTGGGAGCCTTGCTTACGCCGCCGGTTTCCGGCACCTGAGGGAACGCGCGAACTACGAGCGGATCATGAAGGCCCTCGATTTCAGCAGACCAGCCCAGTACAGCGGGATCATCATGTATGACGTTTCAGGCGGATTGCCAACGTTTTTCTCGGGGAACATCGCCAGCCTGAGCCACGTGCTCTCCAAGCTGTCCGAGATTCGCATGTCAGAGGAGCAAACCGGGGCGGCGACGCTTCAAACCGTGGTGTATCAAATGGCACCGTAAACCGGTCTTTGCCGGCGGCACTTCCTGAATGGAGATCGGCGGAGCGCGGCCGTCCACGCCACGGACCATTCAAACCTGCCTGCCGCTCAGGTAGGATGAGGGTTCGTGGCCACTTGCGCGGAGAGAGGGCTTGGCATGTCTTTGGAAATTGAGACCAGAACCGAGGGCGACGTCGCGGTGATCGCCTGTGCGGGACCAATCCAGATTGGCGAGACAGCCAACCGCTTCAGGGACGTACTGCGGGAAACGCTGCGCGGCGGGGCAATGAAGATTCTGCTCGACCTGCACGGCGTAAAGTACGTAGATTCCACCGGGATTGGCGAGTTGGTGGGTCTGTTCACCAACGCTTCTGAAGTTGGCGCCGGCGTGCGGCTCTGCAACGTTCCACAGAAGGTGCGCGACGTTCTGGAAGTCACGCGATTGATTACCGTGTTCGAGGTCTACGGCACGCTGGAGGATGGACTGCGGGGCTTCTAAAGGGCACCTTCGCCGATCGTGCGGGCGCTCGCCGCCTTTTTGAGCTCCGCACCAACCGCAGTTCTGGATTCGATTCTAAGTGCTTGAGCAGGCGCGAACTCCTTCACGAGAGAGGGCCGCAGGGCCGAATCCGGACCGACTGGAGCCATGCATTGCGCCATGCAAGATTGGCAGGACTCCAATTCCGGACCTCCGCGGGAAGCATAACAGGCGATAATGGTCGTATTCGGAGTTTATTCTCTAATACTCCCGCGAGGTAAACCGTTCCATGAAACCGCTGTTCGCTCTGAAGCCCGAGTCGGCGCACGACATTCTTAAGCAGGGCTCAAATCCCTTAGATCCCTTCTTTACCCTTCTCTTGGTTAATCGAGTTTTAACGAGTTCAGTTAGGAAAGAAACATGAGCAAGCAATACGACGTATGTATTTTGGGTGCAACCGGGGCTGTGGGTGAAGCGATGCTGGCGATACTGGAAGAGCGCAAGTTTCCGGTGCGCAATCTTTATTTGTTAGCTTCGAGCCGTTCGGCAGGCACAGAGCTCATGTTCAGGGGCGAGGAGCATACAGTACTGGATGTAGAGGGTTTCGATTTTTCTAAAACTCAGATTGGCTTGTTCTCAGCCGGCGGTAGCGTATCGGAAAAGTATGCGCCGATTGCGGCCGAAGCCGGTTGCGTGGTGATCGACAATACCGCACATTTCCGTTACGACGACGATATTCCGCTGGTGGTGCCGGAAGTTAATCCTCATGCGATCGCGCAATATAAAAAACGCGGAATTATCGCCAATCCGAATTGCTCGACCATTCAGATGCTGGTAGCATTGAAGCCAATCAAGGATGCCGTGGGGATTTCCCGTATCAATGTGGCGACCTATCAGGCAGTCTCCGGTACTGGTAAGGAAGCGATCGACGAGCTGGCTGCACAAACCCGGGCGCTGTTTAACTCCCAGGACGCAGAAGTAACTGTTTACCCGAAACGTATCGCATTTAATGTATTGCCGCAGATCGATGTGTTCATGGAGAACGGCTATACCAAAGAAGAGATGAAAATGGTCTGGGAAACACAAAAGATCATGGAAGACGACACGATTATGGTGAATCCGACCGCAGTGCGCGTGCCGGTGTTCTACGGTCACTCCGAAGCGTTGCATATCGAAACTAAAAAGAAAATTACAGCAAGTGAAGCTCGCGCTTTGCTGGAAAAAGCGCCCGGCGTGATTGTCATGGATGAGCGAGTTGCGGGCGGCTGGCCGACGGCGGTAGATGCTGCGGGTACCGATGCCACATATGTCGGGCGCATACGTGAGGATTTATCCCATCCGATGGGTTTGGATATGTGGGTGGTGAGTGATAATGTGCGCAAGGGCGCCGCCTTGAAC
>Ga0118677_10001997_pt1 | contig 42111 bp, 34 predicted proteins | sample AliMusrvi5mmetaG_FD_86154 | JGI IMG/M metagenome (GOLD analysis project Ga0118677, IMG submission 86154)
GGCAAGAACGCTGCGGAAACTTTCAAGGCTGAACTGCTTTTCATGATCCGTGCGCTCAGGAACCTTTATGAAATTCATCCGGAATGCAGGTTTCTTGTAACAAAAAGCCGGATGTACAGAAATATCATTTTTGGTTCATATCTGGTCATCTGCCGAATTACTCCAACTCGCATTGAAATCCTTAAAGCTATAAGTTCTCGAATGAGCATTTCAAGATTAAGGACTGCCAGGAAGATAAAACCCTGAGCAAAAATATTGATATTGCTTAGATTAATATAATGAAAGTCAATTGGACCTCATTCAAGCTTTTAACACTTATAACGATAATATTAAATATCTCCGGTTCCGGCTATGCTCAATGGAAGCAAATATCTGAACCTTACGGTGGTACCATACAATCTGTTGTGATTTCAGGCAACCAACTGTTCGCCGGGGGAGGTAACCTTTACGTATCTAATGATTATGGTCATACCTGGGAGATCGACAGTGCCTTCCCGGGCCATTCCATCAACGTTCTGCTGGTGAAAAATAATTCGATTTTTGCGGTAACCGGAGAACAATTGTACCGCTCTGACGACCAGGGCCTGAACTGGATTCTACTTAACTTCCCTGCAAGCAATGGAGGCATCATCTTCTTGGCCCGGATGAACAGTACTTTGATCGCCTGTACGAACCCGTACCATCCATCATCGGGATTTTATCGTTCGGAGGACAACGGGGAGACATGGACCCTGCCTGCAAAGAAACCGCCCGAACAGAATTACAGGGGGATATTCCCCATCGGGCAGACAATATACGCATGTGGTTACGACGGAATCTACCAATCCATCGATGAGGGCCTTCACTGGGAGGTTTTTTCCAGTTCAATTAACATCTCTTGTGTGATAGTAAGGGCCAACAACCGCCTGATCGTCGCCAAAACGGGATACTGCCTCCGGTCTTATGACGGCGTTAGCTGGGACAGTATAATGAACAATTTGGCCTATCCGACCTGCATGTTGGTGCTCGATTCCGTAAACGGCGACCGGCAGAAATTGCTTATGGGGACGGGGACAGGATTGTTCATGTCAGGGGATGACGGAACCACATGGGATCCGGTCGCTGATGTCAACCGCAGTAATGGTCATATTTATTGCCTGAATGGGGCTGACTCATCGCTGTTTGCTGCCACATCAAGCGATGGAATTCTGCGATCATCTGACAAGGGAAGTACTTGGGAAATTGCGAATTCCGGTATACAGGAACGGCTTTATGACTTTGTCGCCGCCAGCGGGAACAATGTTGCAGTGGTGGAACAAAATCATCAGGCGATCTTCGTATCAACGGATCGGGGATTGACATGGAAATTCCAAGGTATTGAAGGTGAGCTTTATTCGGGTTGGGTCAACGGAGTGATGATCCAGGACGACTGGCTGTTTGTATCATCTTGCAGAGGACTCTACCGGAAGAAAATCTCCGATCCGGCGTGGGAGAGGCTTATGCCGGATTCATGCTTTCATCACCTGGCAAAATCCGGCAACTTGTTGTATGTTGCAACGTGGTGGGTCATGTTAAAGTCGGAGGACCATGGCGATTCATGGAAAGTATGCAACCAGGGAAAGGTTCTGCCCGGTGCAATTGGCCTGTCGGCCATTGGTAATACAGTGGTCACCGTGGCGAATATCGGTGGGGTCCACGATACAGTAATGGTATCTACCGATTTGGGAGAACATTTTCTATCAACATCGCTTTATTTCTGGTTCGATGAAGGATTGGCCATGACCCATGACAGTTTTGCATTTTACATCGCATCATCGCACGGGATTTACCGATCCAAAAATAATGGTGCGGTCTGGGAACTGGCATCGGATACCTCCCTCTGGTATTTCAACGCGATGACCGCTGACGCAGGGCACCTTTATATCTCAACCCGTGACGGTGTTATCCGTTCCGGTGACAGGGGAAATTCGTGGACACCGTATAATGAAGGTTTGCCGGGCGATCGCGTTTTTGATATGGCTATCGCGGAAGACACTTTGTACGCCATTGGATCTTCAACCTACGCGGGGTTCGGAATCTGCAAACGATCTGCCTGGCCTGTTGGAATTCGGTTTTTGAGTAAAAACCAATCCGGAATCAGAATCAGTCCGAATCCCACTGATACTAAGTTAAGAATGACTATCCAAGGGTGGGATAATTGCTTGATACCTTATTGCATCTATGATACGAAAGGAAACGTACAGAAAAATGGTATATCAAATACAGTTGGAGAAATTACTGTTGAGGACATAATTCCAGGCATGTATTTGTTATATGTCAGTCTTCAGAATCGGAATTATACCATTCCATTCATCAAAAATTAATTTCGTTGTAGGAATTAATAGGGTTGAAAAGGAATGATAATCCAACATATATCCTTATAATCTAACAGATTGTAACTTTATTATAAAATAAAATCTTCGCAGGTCAAAGTATGCAATATTAGCAGAAATCAGGAATTTAGAAACACATTTTGTCGCAATTCAACATAAAAAATACCCACAATATATTGATGGACAATAAATTGTGGGTATTTTTGTAGCGGGATCGAGAGTATACAGATAAAAACTATATACTGATAATCAATTAGTTGAAAATCAAAAATACCCCTTTTATAGTGCTTTTCAGGTGGTTTTGTCGCAGTTTTTGTCGCAAAAGTGCAACGAATTTTCGTTGTAACATCTCCTTTCCCGGTCTTCGGATCCAGAGTTTTTAAAACGTCATAGTAACGTGGTTTACACTTTACACTGTGCGTAAAAAAGTCGCAAACTTCACTTTTTTGATTTGGGAGGGGGAATTAACCTTTGCCTTCCTGATGATCAGTTCGACAGGCTGAAACCCTTTATTCCCAGGTCATTTGAAAGCAAAAGTAACGTGTTTAAAACTTCTTTGCAAATTTATTTCGGGTTGTCGAATTTTATCTTTTAACTGTCTCTTATAAAATTTAATTGTTTCCTAATAAAGAAACATTTATCTTTGCGCATATTTTTACTGTATGACTGAAAAATTTCAAGTTCAGTTTTTGGAAGAAGCAGCAAGGTTTATTGAAAACCTTGACGAAAAGACGAGAGATAAAGTCATTTATAATATTCAAAAGGCAAGATTTTCAAATGATAAAGAGCTGTTCAGAAAACTAAAGGACGAAATCTGGGAGTTCAGGACCTTGTTTAACAAAACCCATTACAGACTCTTTGCATTTTGGGACAAGACCGGAAAGACAGAAACCGTCGTAATTGCAACCCACGGACTTGTTAAAAAGACCGACAAAACACCAGGTTCTGAATTGGAAAAAGCAGAGAAAATCAGGCAACTTTATTTTAAAAGGAACAAACAATGAAAGGTAAACCGTTACAAACAATAAGTCTGGATGAAGTTACCGATAAATATATTGGTAAACCAGGCTCTCCAAAGCGTGAAGCATTCGACAACGAATTGCGTCTTGATCTGCTCGGAGAGGCTATTAAACAAGCAAGAAAAGAGCGCCATTTGACTCAGGAAGAACTTGGGCAGTTAGTTGGTGTTAAAAAAGCACAAATCTCCAAATTGGAAAACAGCCTGACACAAGCCCGGTTTGATACGATAATTAAAGTTTTTAATGCGCTGAACGCCCGGGTAAGTTTTAACGTCGAGTTGCTCAATCAGATCGTTAAACTTGCATGACATGAATTGCCTTATCATCGATGATGAAAACCACTGCATCCAATCCCTGATCAAGCTGATTGAAAAGAAATTCAGCGAAGTCAAAATTCTCGGGACCTGCCTTGATTCAACAACCGCATTTGACCAGATCATGCAGTTAAAGCCGGATTTCATTTTCCTTGATATCGAGATGCCTTTCCTGAATGGGTTTGATCTGCTTTCCAAGTTTGAAAAGCTGTTTTTTGAGGTGATCTTTACCACCGCATACGATGCTTATGCCATTAAGGCTATTAAGTTCAGTGCACTCGATTATTTGTTAAAGCCAATAAATCCCGAAGACCTTGATGTTGCGATTGAAAAGGTTAAAAGCAAACATAGCTATGTCAGCCAGGAACAACTCCAGCTTGCTAAAACTATAAATAACAGGCATCTGCCCGATACGATTGCCTTGCCAACCACAGATGGGTTGACATTTACCCAGGTGAATGATATCATATATTTCTCTGCAGAAAGCAATTACACAAGAATTCATTTGACAGATAAAAGCGATATCCTTCTTTCAAAAACCCTCGGTGATGTGGACGAACTGTTTCGCGACTACCATTTTTTTCGTATTCATAATTCCTTTCTCATCAACCTGAAGCAAGTCAAAAAGTATATACGGGGAGATGGGGGTGAGGTAATAATGAGCAATGGCCAGAACCTCCAGGTGGCCCGCACGCGGAAGACTGATTTCCTGAATGAATTTATGCGGATCTGATCCGCTGCCTGCCAATAAAAATTTCCTACCTGTTACAGCACAATTCCTGCCAGCGGATAAGTTCCGCTTGATTTCACTTTTCCCGGAACCTACATTTGTTTATTCTTGAATTGAAAATCGATAAATTCATTCGTAAACCCAAAATCGTCCAATTATAAATAATTCAATCGCCATGAAAAAAACACTTATACTTTCTATAGTTCTGATCCTGATAGGACTAGGCTCATTCGCACAATGGGTCCCATTATCAAGTGGTACCAGCAATAATATAAGTGCCCTTGCTTTTACCAGTGCTACTGCGGGCTATGCAGTATGTGATGCCGGCATCATCTTAAAAACCACAAACGGTGGGCAATCCTGGACCCAACTACCCAGTGTAACATCCAGTAATTTATGGTCTGTTTCCTTTCCAACTGCCGACACGGGGTATGTGGTAGGGGAAAATGGAACCGTGTTAAAAACCACAAATGCAGGAGCCCAATGGGTTGCCTTACCGAGCGGGACAACACAATGGCTGGATGCTGTTTTTTTTACATCAACAGAAAGCGGGTGTGCTGTAGGCCAGAATGGAACCATACTTAAAACAATCAATGGAGGTATAAGTTGGACTGATCATTCAGTATCGCTTAGTTATCCGTTGAGATCGGTGTTCTTCACTGATGCCAGTACGGGATATGCTGTTGGTGGAACTCTCATTGTATCTGTTGTATTAAAAACCATTGATGGAGGAATAAACTGGACTATTCTACCTGCTGGCCCGCAGAACAAGATTTTGACTTCAGTTTTCTTTCCCAATGCAAATACAGGTTATATAGTAGGGGGCAAAGGGAATCACAATATTGGCACAATACTTAAAACCACCGATGCTGGCTCATCATGGACGGAACAAACGATCGGTACCTCCTGGTTATGGTCAGTTTCATTTCCTGACAATAATACTGGCTATGCTGTTGGTGAGGCTGGAAGCATCTGGAAAACCTATGATGCAGGTGCAACATGGGCGGCCCAGTTCTCTGAAACACTTGATGCACTATATGCAAGTTTCTTTACTAATGCTTATTTGGGGTATGTGGCTGGTGCTAATGGTACAATTCTGAAAACCACCAATGGGGGGATACAGGTTGGAATTGATGAAAAACAAAATATATTTGGATTATCATTCCATTTTGACCCTGCCAATGAAAAGATAACCATCAGACAATCGGAATCAGTCCGGAATATTATTGGAACAGTAGCAATTTTTGGAATGACAGGACAAATTCTGATCAAACAACCAATTGTCAGTTCTGTGCTGAAATTGAATGTTAGTGGACTTGCAGCCGGTGTTTATATTGTCAGACTGAGCAATAATGAAAAGGTAGTGTCAGGAAGGTTCATAAAAGACTAACAAATAGTATTAAATATGAGATGATAAATCTTGTCCACTCATTTTTGTACATTTACCCTTGTGAAATCCCGCACCCTAAATTGTTGGCAAACGCTACTGCTGATCCTGTTAATCAGCGGAAAGGTTATTGCCCAACACTCTGAGCAGGAAAAACTACCTATACTGATTGCTAAAGAGTCTAACGAAGTAAACAGAATAAACCTAATTGTTCGTTACGTCATGATCTATGCAGCAACCCGCGATTTCAAGCATTGGTTTGATGAAATACATATTCTGTCAATCAAGAACAATTACCGCCCAGGGTTGGTTTATAGTCGTTACTATGAAGCGGTTATTCTGGCTGACAGCGGTAAATATAATGGTGCCATAGCAAGGTGCAAAAATTGCATTGATGGAATGGATTCTACAAGAGCTGTTCAATATTTTGACTATCCGCTGCATAATATCCGCTTTTTCTTTAATATGGCAGATAAAAGGCTGGAGATGTTTCAATATTATACTACCAAACTTGCCTATTATAAAATTCACGGTCCTGTTGAAAATACCGCGACATGTTTTCATAGTTTGGGATTGTATTATCTTTCCATAGCGGATTATGATAAGGCAATAGGGTATTTCATCAGGGCCCTCGAGGTGTATAAAACGTTTGATCCGCTTGGCGCTCTGAATGAAAGGGGAGTCATCGGGTCTGCATATCTGGATTGGGGAAATATAGATAAAGCTGAATTGTACATGAAGTCATTTAATACCCAAAACCAGGCTAATAAAGGATATGACACTGATGATTTTGACATGTGGGGAGACCTCTATTTCATGAAACACGAATACAGCCGCGCACTTCAATGTTATTTCATGCAAAAGCAGACCATCAAGAAGATGGAGACGTTTTTTCAAGCCAATAATTTGATGAAAATTGCATCGGTGCACCTGAAATTAGGCGACAACGACAGTGTGTTGTTCTACCTTGAAAGCGCAGATAATATTAGGCAAAAAGAAAAATCCGGAATCTATTTTGCAAATAATTTTGGTGACATTGATTTTATTTTTTACCAGTATTATGTTGCTGTTGGCAATAAAAAGTCAGCCCTTAAAAGTCTGGAGATATCATTTCAAAATGCCCGACTATCAAATGATGTCCGCCAAATATTGGGATGCACCAAAGAATTAAATTCATTTCTTTTGAAAAATGGAGACTCAATGCGTGCTCTCCGATACTTGTTGCAATACAACACTTTGCAGGATTCATTGAATTCACAGAACGCACAGGCAAGAATCGCAAGTTTTGAAATTGAACAGCAGCAGCAAGCGAAAGAAACTGAAATTGAACATTTGCAGGTGCAAAAGAAAGAACAACGAAACTACTATTTGTTTGGAGGTGCGTTTTTGCTGCTGATTGTCATCGCCGTGATCAGCCTAATTCTCTACAGAAGAAAAAGAGACAAAGCGCAGTTAACCTCAGATTTCAAAAACCAACTGGCTAAGGCCGAAACCAAGGCCCTGCGTGCGCAGATGAACCCTCATTTCATCTTCAATTCACTGAACTCGATCAACAATTTCGTGACAGATCAGAAACATGAGATTGCTTCTGATTACCTGCTCAAGTTTTCAAAACTGATACGGTTGATTCTGGATAATTCACGAAGTGAAACGATTCCGCTTGATAAGGAACTGGAAACATTACAGTTATATGTCCAGCTTGAAAGCATCCGATTCGAAAATCATTTCAAATATGAAGTCAACATTGCCGAAAACACAAGTACCGGTTCCATCATGATCCCCCCAATGCTGCTGCAACCTTTTATTGAAAATGCCATCTGGCACGGTTTGATGCAGAAACGGTCCAAAGGCACAATTACGGTTGACATTGGTAAGGAGAATGAGAAATTCCTGCATATTTCAATTACCGATGACGGTATAGGGCGGGAGAAAGCCGCAGAAATTAAAAGCAAATCTGCCACCCACCAATCACACGGGCTGAAAGTAACCTCCGAGCGGATCGAGATGATGAACAAGCTTAATTCCACCGGGGCGCAGGTTCATATTATTGATCTGAAAGATGAGCAGGGCAATGCTTTGGGGACCAGGGTGGAATTGATCATCCCGGTTTAAAATCAAATATAAAATGGTAAAATGTAAAATGGCGAAACAGTTTTCACCATTTCGCCATCTTGCCATTTTGCATTTGCCCTGTAGCGGGATCGAGAGTTGAACTCGAGACCTCCGGGTTATGAATCCGACGCTCTAACCATCTGAGCTACCCCGCCAGAATTTGAGGGTGCAAAGTTAAAAAAAATGTTGAATGGATAACGCTAAAATCACAAAATATTGGTCACGGGTTTCACGCCTGACGTGAACCTTAAAACCTTTTCACAAGGCCGCCCCATTCCTCGTCACTCGTCACTCGTCACTCGTCACTTGATCCACACCGTCTTGACATTGACAAATTCCCTGATGCCATAAGACCCCAGTTCGCGTCCGTATCCTGACTTTTTAATCCCGCCGAAAGGCAACCGGGGATCGGACCTGGTCATCCCGTTTACAAACATGGCCCCTGTCTCCACCTGGCGGGCAACGGCCTCACCTCTTTGAACATCCCGTGTAAACACGCACCCACCCAACCCGAAAGAGGAATCGTTGGCCACCCGGACTGCCTCCGCTTCGTCGTGTACGGTGATCAGTGATATAACCGGGCCGAAGGTCTCTTCACTGTATACCGGCATCCCGGGCAGGACATCCGCCAAAATGGTGGGTTCGAAATAACATCCCGCGCGTTTCGCGCGATATCCGCCGGTGACCAGCCGTGCCCCGGCCGCGACCGACCGCTGCACCTGTGCCTCAATTTCGTCCACCAGGTCTGGCCTTGCAAGCGGACCCACCTGCGTTGCGGAGTCCGTCGGGTCGCCGGTCCTCAGGGCTTCAAAAGCGGTTTTAAGCGCGGTTTCAAACGGCGGGGCAACCTCCTTCACCACGATGAACCTTTTGGCGGCGATGCAGCTCTGCCCCTGGTTGATCATCCGGGCGGTGACCGCGGTTGCTGCCGCCAGTCCCAAGTCGGCGTCGGCCAGCACAATGAAAGGATCGGCCCCGCCCAGTTCAAGGAGGCTCTTTTTAAGGTAGCGGCCTGCCAGGGAGGCCACCTGGCTGCCGGCAGCCTCGCTGCCCGTGAGGGTGACCGCAACGACGTCCGGATGGGCGATGACCGCTTCAACAGCGGGGGAGGGGATCAGCAGGGTCCTGAAAAGGTTTTCCGGGAACCCGGCCAGGCGGAAAATATCCTCTAAGGCCAGGGCGCAGCCGGGAACATTGGAGGCATGTTTGAGAACAGCCGCGTTGCCCGCCATCAGGGCCGGGGCGGCAAACCGGATCACCTGCCAGAAGGGGAAGTTCCATGGCATGACTGCCAGGATAACACCCAGGGGCTGAAATGCCACGAAACTGCGGGAGGCAGCGCTGGCGATCTCTTCATCACGCAGGAATTCTTCGGCCTTTTCGGCATAAAATTCGCAGACCCAGGCACATTTTTCAATTTCCGCCTCCGATTCAAGGAGCAGTTTTCCCATTTCTGCCGTCATCAGCCGGGCAAACTCTGCTTTTTGTTCGCGCAGGATACGCGCCGCGTTCTTCATCATGACCGCACGCTCGCTGAAGGAGGTGGATTTCCAATCCTGCCAGTCAAGGTCAACTTGGTGGATGATGGACTGAACCTCCTGGGATGAATGCTCTTGGTATTCCTGTATTATCTCCCCTGTGGCGGGATTGATCGACTTCATGGGCAGTTGAATATCTGGATAAAGAATGAACCTGGTTCTTATTCGATGATGAGCTTCTGAATGGCAAGCACGGTCGCATCAGGACCGGATAGCTTCACGATATACATACCCGGGTTTAGTTTCCCGGCGTCGAAAAGGTAGTCATTTCCATCCAGGCGGGCAGAAAATACCTTCCTGCCGGTAAGATCATACAGGGCAACCGACTTTTCAGAACCGGGCAGAAAACCGCTCAGCGTAACCCTTATGCTACTTCTGGCGGGGTTTGGGAATACCGTTATCCCGCCGGTTTGGGCCTGTCCGATGCCGGTTCCGTAACGGCCCGACTGCACCAGGCAAAGGTTATGATTGCCCGCAGGAGTTTCGATAACAAGGTTTGCCACGCGGTTTCCGGCCCCGTTGTGACTCTGCCCGGCAGTGAACTCCACCAGGGCACCGCCGGTCCCGGAGGTAGCGGAAGCATTGGCCCACGAAGGCCAGCCAACGTTGCTGATGGACCAGGGCTGGTTTGTCTTTATGAACAGATCTTCGGTGTAAGAACCCCACTCCCAACCGAGGACCAGCGTGTCGGGATGGGATTCGAAATAGGGGGCCGGATTGGGTGATTGCATCACGGAGTAATATTTAACATTTGAATTGTTGCCGGTGGTAATCTGGACAACCGTAACGACCAGGCCCAGGGTCGTGTTGGTATCTGTAGTTGTCACGAGAATATTTGCATTCCCGGAACCGTTTAGCTGGCTGAACTGGAATTTTGTATCTCCCGGGGGTATGTGCAGGGACCACGAGCTGTTTGACACAATGTGCATGGTGGCAGTATCTCCGGGCAGATATCCCAGGGTCAACGAGGCAGGACTTACTGTAAGCGATGGGATCATCGTATTGCAATCAATGTATATTGGGGTTCCCCATTCCTCACTGCCTTTCTTGAAATATACCAGGTCTTCATAATCATAATAAACCTCCCAGTTATAGAGGGTCCATTGCTTCCAGTGGTTGCGCCCGACTCCCCGGGTAAATTCCTCTTCATAAATATGACTGCTGTAAGCGGGGTTTTCCATCCAGCAACACGCGTAATAGTTGTATTTTTCACCGGTGGCCGGGTGTTCCAGTCCGATGCCCTGCAGCGTTGTGTAGAACTGCGTCCCCGACGTATTGAATATACAGGGGACCGTACCAGGCGAATTGCCGGCCGGTTGGTTTGTATAGGGATAGGATTCCTGCATAATGCCAATGGAATAGGAGGTCACATATCCCTGGGAGAAGCTGAAACCGGTCGTAGCCTTGCAGTAATCGAATGTATAGGTGACGGTGCCCCCGCCGGCGGCTACCTGCTTTGCGGTCACCGTTTTGATTGTATAATAATCATCGGTATAATGCTGCGAAGTCAGCTGGTAATTGTCGTGTTTTTTGATATGGAATACGTCCCCGATATTATAATCGTAGACATCGTGCCAGGTGAGTCCCTGGAAGCCGATGGCCGGCTGGGAGCGGCCTTCCAGCGTATAAAGATCGGTGGATTCAGGCATCCTGTAAAGATCGTAAAACTGGACCAGTCCGAACCGGCGGCTCAACCGGATGGTTTTGCCGTTAAAGTAGTGCGCGATGTTCGCGCCCCCTGCATCCTTCGCCTGGAAGGTGAAGGTCTTGACCGTGTCGGTCATGCCGAGAAACGTTTCCGGCTGGATGGAAGTGCAGGTGGCCATCAGCAGCCCGTATTGGGGCAGGTTGATAAACTTCCACGTGCTATTCACACCAGCACCTGCGTTCAGCAGTATGGTGTCGCCGGCGGCTGTATAAAACCTGAACCATCCATTGCTGAGCTTTTCGATCCTACGGCCCAGGATGCCGCCGGTGGTGTCGAGGATGGTTCCCGGGGGTGTCATCGGGCGGAAGGTGTTTACCGCCAGGAACAGTGTGTCGCCATTGCCCGCTGCCGTGGCGGATTCGTAACCGACGCCCGAGAGAAGCCCGGGCTGAACGGTCAAAGCCGAATACCAGGCTGTTCCGGAGTTTATAAGATTGCAATAGTTCTGGCCCTGCAAAACCGGGCAGGCGACCAGGAGGACGAGGATTAGGAAAAGATGGGGTTTCATTGCTGAAGGATTGGTGGCCATAAGCAAATCTGTCTTCTGCTCCATAAATATAGTGACAATTTCACCAAAATGGCAAAAGATAGTGACAATTTCACCAAAATAGCAAATACAGGGATGAATAAAGGCAGGTCCTATCCGAGTTTTTCCTGCAGATAGCCGGCAGTATAGGAATCTTTGACCTTCAGGAGACCTTCGGGAGTGCCTTCAAAAACAAGGTTGCCGCCTTCATCACCGCCCTCGGGGCCCAGCTCGATCACCCAGTCGGCGCTCTTGATCACCTCCAGGTTGTGCTCGACCACCAGGATGCTGTGGCCGTTGGCGATGAGCGATTCAAAGGCGATGAGGAGCTTGTGGATGTCGTGGACATGGAGACCCGTGGTCGGCTCGTCGAAAATAAAGAGGGTCGGCTTTTCGCTGGTTCCCTTTGAGAGAAAAAACGCAAGCTTGATGCGCTGTGCCTCGCCCCCCGAAAGGGTGCTCGAAGACTGTCCCAGCCGGAGGTATCCCAGGCCGACATCCTGAAGCGGTTTCAGTTTCGCCAGGATATGCTTTTCGTGGGCGGTGGGCTTCGTGGTTTTCTGGAAAAACTCCATGGCCTCATCCACGGTCATGTTCAGGATATCGACGATCGATTTCTCACAGTATTTCACGTCGAGCACCTCCTCCTTGAAGCGGTTCCCCTTGCAGCTCTCGCAGGGCAGGAACAGATCGGCCATGAACTGCATTTCAATTTTAACCACGCCTTCCCCTTCGCATTCGTCGCAGCGCCCTCCCTCGATGTTGAAGGAAAAATAACCGGGCTTGTAGCCCCTTACACGGGCCAGCTGCTGGTCGGCGTATAGATCGCGGATTTCGTCGAAGGCCTTAATGTAAGTCGCCGGGTTTGAACGTGAGGAGCGGCCGATCGGGTTCTGGTCGATCATCTCCACCGATCCGATGCGGTTGTAATCCCCCTCGAGCCGATCAAATTTCCCGGTCTTCTCGCCGTAGCCACCCAGGATCTTTTTCAGGGCAGGGTAGAGGATCCTTTTGATAAGGGAGGTTTTCCCGGAACCGCTCACCCCGGTGATCACCGTGAATATGTGCAGCGGGACCTTTACGTCTATGTTTTTCAGGTTGTTTTCGCGTGCCCCCAAAATTCCAATAGACTCAAGCCATTTCCGCCTTACAGCAGGCACCTCGATGGAGCGGATGTGGTTGAGGTATTGGCCGGTCAGGCTCCGTGTATCTTTGTTCAGCGTTCTGAAATCGCCCTGGAAAACGATCTCTCCCCCCTGGTGACCGGCCATGGGGCCGATGTCGATGATCTGGTCGGCCGCCCGGATGATCTCCTCGTCATGTTCAACCACGATGACTGTGTTGCCAAGGTCGCGCAGCCTCAGCAATACCTTGATCAAACGCTGGGTGTCGCGCGAATGGAGCCCGATGCTGGGTTCGTCGAGGATATACATCGACCCGACCAGGTTGCTCCCCAGCGAGGTTGCCAGGTTGATCCGCTGCGATTCGCCGCCTGAGAGGGTCGACGAAAGCCGGTTGAGTGTGAGGTAACCGAGTCCGACATCGTTCAGCACATCGAGCCGGTTGTTGATCTCCAGCACCAGGCGTTTTGAAACCGCTAGTTCATAACCCGTGAGTTGCAGGTCGCGGCAAAAGGTGGTGAGCCCCGTGAGTGGCATCAGGACCAGTTCGCTGATCGATTTCCCGCTGACCTTCACATAAGAAGCATCCTTGCGGAGGCGCGTGCCTTTGCATTCGGGGCAAACCGTTTTTCCGCGGTACCGCGACATCATCACCCGGTACTGCACTTTGTAATTCTGGCTTTCGATGTATTCGAAGAATTCATTCAGCCCCTTGAAATACGCATTGCCGGTCCATATAAGTTCGTTCTGGGCAGGGGTGAGTTCGTATATGGGTTTGTGGACGGGGAAATCGAATTTATAGGCGTTTACCAGCAGTTCATTTTTCCATTCGCTCATCTTTTCTCCCCGCCAGCAGGCAACAGCCTCTTCGTAGACCGACATCCGCTTGTTGGGGATCACCAGGTCCTCATCGATGCCGATTACGCTGCCAAACCCTTCGCAGGCCTTGCAGGCACCATAGGGGTTGTTGAAGCTGAAGAGATTCTCGGTGGGCTCCTCGAAAACGATGCCATCGGCCTCAAACCGGTTGTTGTAAACGACTCTGTTCTTTACATCCCCAGTGGTTTCGACCATGCAGGAGCCGTGGCTTTCAAAAAAGGCGGTTTGCACCGAGTCGGCGATCCGGCCGGCCAGTTCTTCGTCGTCGTGAACCACCGTAAAACGGTCGATCAAAACAAAAAGTTCCTTGAATTTTTTCTTTTTCAGTCCTGAAATCTCATCCAGGCGCACGATCTCGCCGTCGAGCATGATCCTGGTGAATCCCTGCTGCATGAGCACTGTGCATTTTGCGGCAAGGTCGCCGTTTTTGGCGGCCAGGTCGAGCGGGGCGAAAATATTGACGCGGGTATTTTCGGGCAGGTCGAGCAGGTGGTCGACGACAGTGGTCACGGTATCGCGTTTGACCAGGTTTCCCGAAACCGGGGAATAGGTCTTGCCGATGCGGGCATAGAGCAGCTTCAGGTATTCATAGATCTCAGTGGAGGTCCCGACCGTTGACCGGGGATTGGAGGTATTGACCTTCTGTTCGATGGCAACCGCAGGCGCGATCCCGGTGATCGAGTCGACATCGGGTTTGCTCATGCGCCCGAGGAACTGCCTGGCATAGGAGCTCAGGCTTTCAACATAGCGCCGCTGTCCCTCCGCATAGAGCGTGTCAAACGCCAGGGAAGATTTTCCTGATCCCGATAAACCTGTGATGACCACGAACCTGTTTCGTGGTATGGCAACGGTAATATTTTTAAGATTATTGACCCGTGCGCCTTTGATGATGATATTGTCCCTTGGGTCGAGTGTGTTTTCGTTCATGAAATTCGTCCTGCCTTCCTTCAAAGTGGCAAAATTATAAAGAAAACTTGCTTTTTGGATTTTTTTATTTATTTTTGCTGCAACTAAACCGGGAAAATCCCGTATCAGGAATAAACCAGCGCAGTTAAAACAGGCTGCGCAAAATATAGGAGGGACACTATAGACTAGACTTATACTCTTTTTTACTTAAAAAGGAGGCCCCATGCAAGCCAATGTCATTAGTGATCAGGATTTGATCGGTAAGTATCTTGCCGGTTATGAGCCAGCCCTCGAAAAACTCATCCGTCGTCATAAAAACCGCGTCTATGCTTACATCCTTATGGTTGTAAAGGATAAAGAACTGGCGGAGGACCTTTTCCAGGATACATTCATAAAAGTGATCAACACCTTCCGTTCCGGTCAGTACAAGGAAGAGGGGAAATTCATACAGTGGGTCATGCGCATCGCGCACAACCTCATCATCGACTATTTCAGGAAGGCCAAGCGAATCCCCATCGTAGAGAACAACGACGATTACGATATTTTCGACAAGGTGAGGATTCCCGTTGAATCGGTTGAGGAGCAACTGATTACCGAGCAGATTCACCGCGATGTCAAGAAACTGATCGATTACCTCCCGTCGGAACAGAAGGAGGTGCTCGTCATGCGTCATTACGGTGACATGAGTTTCAAGGATATTGCCGAAATAACCAACGTGAGCATCAATACCGCACTTGGCCGGATGCGCTACGCGCTCATCAACCTCAGGAAACTGGTTAAGGAAAAGGACATTATTCTTTCGGTGTAACCGGTGAATTGATATTGCAAAATCACGGATGATTTTTTTTTCAACAGGTAAAATATTGATCTGTTAATCCCGTTTCTTAGGTATGAATTTCATTAATCATCAAAATTTGGCCTATGAAGCGTACTGCTACATTTTATTCTTTGACCAATCTCCATTCCAAGGTCAGCGACCCTGCGGTCGGAAGGCACAGGAACAGGAAGGCAGTTTCTCCCAGTGAATCGGTGATCCGCAACCTGCTCAATTACTCAAAAGCACTCACAGTATTACAGACAACTGAAACAGGATACATCAACATGGTGATGAACTAAACAAAAAACCCCGCTTTGGCGGGGTTTTTTTTATGCATTTCGATAAAAGTCTTAAATCCGTTCTTCCTTGATGCGGGCCTTTTTGCCCTGCAGTCCGCGGAGGTAGAAAATACGGGCCCTGCGCACAACGCCGTGTTTGTTCACCTCGATTTTATCAATGAAAGGGGAAGTACACGGGAAAATACGTTCAACACCGATGTTTCCTGATATTTTCCTGACAGTGAAGGTTTCATTCACTCCCTTGCCTGAACGCTGTAACACCACACCCTGGTATGTCTGGATACGTTCCTTGTTCCCTTCTTTGATCTTGTAATGAACCGTGATGGTATCTCCAGCTTTGAAAGAAGGTAAGGTAACTTTCTGGATCACTGTGTCCTCGACAAATCTGATAATTTCCTCTTTATTCATGGCTTTTGGTGTAATTTTGATCAGTTACTCACTAAAAAGTTTGCAAATATATGATTTTTTTCGAAATAAAAAACGCGTGGCATAAAAGTAAGGAAGAAAATTCACCCGGTGCGTTCAACATAAATCGTGATGCGTGAGATGACAGGCTCAAACATCGGGGTTTAGCCCGGGTCTGCGCTGTTTCGTCCGTTCCACCGACTGTTCGTACTTCCAGCGTGCAATTTCCTTGTCATTTCCCGAAAGCAGGATGTCGGGCACCTGAAGGCCCCTGAAATCATAGGGGCGGGTATACACCGGGGGCGATAGAAGATTATCCTGGTATGAATCGGAGAGGGCGGAGGTTTCATCGTTCAGAACGCCGGGCATGAGCCTCACAATGGTGTCGGTGAGCACCATGGCGGCCAGTTCTCCACCCGAAAGTACAAATTCTCCGACCGAGATCTCGCGCGTGATAAAGTGGGTACGGATGCGTTCGTCGATGCCCTTGTAATGGCCGCAAAGCAGCAGGAGGTTCTGGCTGCCTGAAAGCCGGTTTGCGACCGGCTGGTTGAGCAACTCCCCATCGGGACTCAGATAAATGATGTCATCATAAACGGTTTTTGATTTTAGTTCTTCAATACAGGCTACTACTGGCTCAATCATCATCACCATCCCGGCACCCCCGCCATAGGGATAATCATCCACGTTCTTATGCTTCGAGGTGGACCAGTCGCGGATGTTGTGCAGCCTGACCGTCAGGAGCCCCTTTGACTGGGCACGTTTCATGATGGAATGGCTGAAAGGCCCTTCGAACATCTCCGGAAACAACGTCAGGATATCAATCGTCATATTTTTTTTAATTTTCGCTACCTCGCTATTTCGCTACCTCGCTACCTCGCCACCTCGCTACCTTTTTTATACCTCCACCACCAACCCGTCATACGCCAGCCTGATAAAACCGGGAAGTTTTTTGTTTACCTCTTCATGCAAACCGACAAAATGGCTCAGGTGGGTAAGGTAAGCCACTTCAGGTTTCAGGTATTTCAGGATTTCAACTGCTTCATTGACTGAAAAATGGGACACATGTTTAGAATTTCGCAGGGCATTCAGTACGACCACCCGCGAACCCTTGATTTTATCCATTTCAGCATCACTGATGAAGCTGGCATCGGTAATATAGGTGAAATCGCCCACCCTGAATCCCGTCACCGGCAGCTTTTCATGCAGCACCATGATGGGTGTGAACTCTGTATCGAGGATCGTGAATTTCCGGTCATCGATCGGGTGGATGGTCAGCTGGGGAGCCCCGAAATACCTGCTTGAGGAGAAAATGTACGGGAACTCGATCCGGATCGCCTCCATGACCTGGTCGGATCCGTAAATGTCAATCTTTTTATTCAGGACATAGTTGAACGCTCTTACATCGTCAAGCCCGGCAATATGGTCCCGGTGCTCGTGGGTGAAGATCACGGCATCGAGGTTCATCACCTGCTGGCGCAGCATCTGGTGGCGGAAATCGGGGCCGCAGTCGATCACGAAGGTATGCCCGTTCACCTCGATCATTGCGGAGGTGCGGGTCCGCTTGTCGCGCTGGTCGGTCGATACGCAAACCGGGCAGTCGCAGGTAATCACAGGCACTCCGATCGAGGTACCTGTACCCAGGAAGGTGACTTTAAGCCGGTTGTTTGTGGTTTCTGACATCAGAAAATGAGTTCATCCACCTGGTTGCGGTCGATGGTAAGTTGTTTTTTCAGTTCTTCCGTCGTGGTAAGGATGCGCTCCTCCCTGATCCGCTTGTGAAAAAGCAGGGTGACGATCTCCCCTTCGATGGTCCCGTAACTTTCCAGCAGATGAACCTCAACAAGCGTGTCGATGGGACTCTCCTCATTCTTCCGGATAAAGCACATGGCCCGTGAGAAGCTGTCCTGGCCAATCACGGTTACGGCATACACCCCATTGGGGGGTACCAGTTTGCAATCTTCCTCTATGCGTATGTTGTAGCAGGGAAACCCGATTTCCTCCAGTGTCTGGCTGCTTTTCTGGGCCAGTCCCATTAAGATGTACTGGTGGTCGAGGTAGGCGTTTGCCTTCTGGATATTCCCATCCTGGATGGCCTTCCTGATTTTTGTCGAACTCACCGATTCGTTGTGGATATCCTGTTCGGGAATCTCTTCCACCTCGAAATTATTTTCACTCCCAAGGGCGCGCAATGCCTCGAAATCGCCTTCACGGTTGTGGCCGAAATGGTGGTTGAAACCGATGACGATCTTTCTTGCATGAAGTTTGTTCAGCAGGATGTTCCTGACAAAGTCGACCGAAGTGATTTTCGAAAACTCCAGGGTGAAGGTAACGATGACCAGGTTGTCGAGCCCGGCTTTCTGCAGCAGGCTTATCTTCTCCCGCTGGGAATTGATCAGGAAGAGCCCTTTGCCGGCAGTTTCGGGGTAAAGTACTTTGCGCGGATGGGGGTGGAAGGTGATCAGAACTGTTTCACCTCCGATTTCGGCGGCAAGTTTTTTCAGCCGCTGGAGAATCACCTTGTGGCCGATATGCACGCCATCAAACGACCCTGTGGTTACAACCGCGTTACGGATCGTCCCGACATGGTCAAAATCATAAAATATTTTCACCTTGGTCCTCTCTACTTAAACCGTTCGTCATTCTTTTTCGCGAAAAAGGCTACCTTTTCAAGCGAGGTGATCATATCATACTCCTCCAGGTAAACGAACGGCGGAACATTCAGCGGCTTCGGTGTAAAATTCAGGATCCCCTTGATGCCTGCAAGTACCAGTATTTCAGCGCTTTCAGGTGCCTGTTCGGCCGGAACGGCAATGATCCCGATGGAGATGTTGTTCTGTTTGATGATCTCCGCCATCTGGCTGGTGTGATAACACGCAACCCCGTCGTAAACACGGTTTATTTTTTCGGGATTGATGTCGAAAGCGGCAATGATGGCCAGTTTCGAACGTTTCCCCTTGAAATAGCTGATGATGGCTTTCCCGAGATTTCCCAATCCCAGGACAGCCACCCGCTGCCCGCGCTCCGAATCAATGATCTTCCCGATCAGTTCAATCAGTTCCTTGATATCGTAACCTTTCCGGAGATTGCCGGAATAGCCGATCAGCATCAGGTCGCGGCGCACCTGGACAGGTGTTATGTGAAGCATCTGGGCGATCTCGTGTGAGAAAACATGGGTCTTCTCTTTCGAAAGGATCATCAGTAAGGCGCGGCGATACTGGCTTAAACGCTCAACCGTTTTATGGGGCAAATTTTTTATAAACATGGTTTATCAATTGGAAGTCTGACAATAAATGTACTACCCGAGTCCGGGATGCTGCTTACTTCGATTTTCCCTGAATAATTGTCAATCAGTTTCCTGACGATGGAAAGCCCGAGGCCGCTCCCGGTTATATTTTTGGTTTTATCATTCTTGATCCTTACAAAGTCATCGAAAATTCTATCGGTTTCAACGGAGGTCATCCCGATACCTGTGTCCACAACCCCTATTTCGAGGGTACCGTCACCCAGGACCAGGGTCGTATCAACGGATCCCCCGTCCTTGTTGTACTTTATAGCGTTGGATATCAGGTTATTGAATATGATTTCCATCTCTTCTGCATCGGCCTGGATGACAACAGGGCCCTGGTGATGAAGATTCATCTTCACATCGCGCTGGATGGCATAGGGGCGCATGGTATCCATGGCCGTCCGGGCCACCATGACGAGGTCAACGTCGGTGATGTTCCTTTTTGCTTTCCCTGATTCAACGCGGGTAAGGTCCAGCAGGTCGAGGATCAGGCTGCGCATCCCCTTGATCCTGTCGAGCGAACGGTCGATCATGACGTCGTAGTCCTCTAACCTGGTTCCGTTCTGACGCTCGCGTATCATCCTCAGGTAGCCTTCGATGGCATTGAGGGGTGCCTTGAGTTCATGCGATAAAACCGAAAGGAAGGTAAACCGGATCTGTTTGCCGGTATCCTGCAGTTTGTTGGTCATCTTTTTCAGAAACACCCGCTTGGTGATGTTCTCGATGGAAGACTTAAGCTCCTGGGGGGTAAAAGGCTTTGGAATAAAATCGTAAGCGCCGTCGCTGGTGGCCTTAACAGCGAGTTCGAGAGAGGCGTAGGAGGTGATCATGACGACAATGATGTTCTTTTGCTTCTTCTTGATGTATTCCAGCACTTCAACCCCCTGGATGCCGGGCAGTTTGTTGTCGAGCAAAAGGATATCCGGTTCATTTGATTCGATGATCTCGATCCCGGCTTCACCGGTAGGAGCCTCGATCACGTCGAATTCAAAGGCTTCATCCATGAAGGGGTAATCAACCCGGAAATTCCGCAGGATACGGGTAATGCCGCTCCTGATGCCGGGTTCGTCATCGACGACGAGAATTTTTAGTGTTGACATATAATTATTTCACTTCAAAAATAACGGAAAAATCAGTTAACAATACATCAATTGTTATTTTTTAACAGTAAATTTTCAATCTCCTCTTTCAGCCGTTCCGAGCGGATTCCCTTGTCGAGAAAGCGATCAGCCTTGATCCATTTCCTGTTATTTTCATCGTTGATATCAAAACTGATTCCTGTTTCGGCAGTAACACCGGTTGCAATGATGATCGGAACACCCGGATATTTCTTTTTCATTTTATAGCAAAGGATAAATCCACTGTCCTCGTTCTCCATCATCAGGTCGAGGATGGCCAGGTCGGGCCTGGTCTTTTCCAGGATTTCCTCAGCTTCCTTCTGGCTTTCGGCAACAATCGTCTTAAAACCGAATTTCTGCACTTTCGCCTGGAGCTGGAAAAGATAATCCTGGTCATCATCAACGATCAGGATGGTGTAATTTGCTGGTTTCATATTTTGATTTTATTTCTCAAAGTCAAGCTAAATTCTGCGGATTGCCTGCGGCCCGGTTCTGCCATATCACTTCCATCTTATGCCCTTCCCCTGGGTACCGTGATCAGGAAAGTTGTTCCTGTCGGTCCTTCGGCAGGATCGGCGTTGGAGGATACCTGGATCTTCCCCTTGTGCATTTTAACAATCCCGTATATAAGCGCGAGCCCGAGCCCGGTTCCTTTTCCCATCTCCTTGGTGGTAAAAAACGGTGTAAAGAGCTTGTCCATGTTCTCCTTCAGAATTCCGCTGCCGGAGTCCGATACCGTAAAAACAATTTCGTCAGGGGTGCCTTCAACGCCAACCTTGAGTTCACCACCGCCAGGCATGGCTTCAATGGCATTCTTTTCAAGGTTGGTGAGTACCTGCATCATCTGGTCGATGTCGAGCCATGCCACCGGATCGGAAATTTCCGACGATACCGAGAATGTGATGTTCTCCGGCTTTACGATCGAGTTAAGGCTGTGCTGCATGAATTTTACCACATCGGTTTCAGAGCGGTTCACCTGGTTCTTGCGTGCAAAATTGAGCAGTCCGCTGACAATTTTCTTGCACCGTTCGGCCTGTTCCACGATCAGCTGGAGATCCTCCCGAACGCTGTCGCCCTCAGGGGCCTCATCCATCAGGATGTTGCTGTACATCGTGATAACCCCCAGGGGGTTGTTTAGTTCGTGTGCGATCCCCGCCGAGAGCTGCCCCATGTGGGCAAGTTTTTCCGACTGTTTCAGCGCCGCTTTCGCCTTCGCGAGTTTTTCGTTCGATACATTCAGGTTCCCGATGGAGTCGTGCAATTTTTCGATGGTATAAGGCAGGCACATCTCGGTTTCGGCAAGTCCGTTCACAATGGCGCTGGCATGATCCACACAGGTGTTGTAGCCGCAAGCACCGCAGTTTAGATGGTCCTGCGGGGAGAATTTTCCCATGGAGTGCAGCGCTTTCAGCACCTCCTCGTTCGTCGGCGGTTCAAGCCGCCGGTCCTCCGGCGTGAAACTTTGTGAAAGATCCAGTCTCCCGTAGGTTTGCATTTCACCTTCCCATCTTTCCACATCGTTGTTCCTGAGTTTGTTGCTGACATATTCGCCTACGGCGGCACTGCGCGCGAAACGCTTGCCGCCGGGTGATGTCCCCGGACCCATAATGCATCCCTCGCAACAGAGGAGCATCAGGTGTTTTTTCCTGATGTAACCCTCCTCGAACTCCCTGATGGCCTCTTTGAAATTGACTTGTCCTTCGGCGATGATAACGTGTTCTTCGGGGATCGATTCCTGGTTGTTGGCGGTATAATAGAGCCCGCGGCTGATGGGAAAGATGGCGCCTTTGCCGCTGTGGGGCGGATCAAAGTCGGACGCTTCGGTGCTTTCTGCGCGGATGTTCAGTTTGTCGAACATCTCTCTCAGCTCAACAAAGGTGAGGACTTCGTCCACCTCGTCGGTTTCGGCTTTTTTAGCAAAACAGGGTCCAATGAAGACCACCTTCAGGTCCTTCCCGTGTTTTTCCTTCATCACCCGGGTCATGGCAACCATGGGGGAGGCAATGGGCACAAGATAGGGGACCATGTCGGGATGGTAATGCCTGATAAAATAAACGATGGCGGGACAGTCGGAGGAAATATCCCCTTCAAAACCGCCCTCCTTGATCTTTTTCTCATATTCGCGGGCGACGATGTCGGCCCCGAAGGAGACCTCCGTGACGTAATCGAATCCCAGTTTCCGGATCATTCCCACCAGTTTCCGGTGGTCGGTAATTTCATCAAATTCGGCCGGGAAACTGGGAGCGATGCAGGCTGCGATGGTGCTGTCGGATTTCAGCAATGCGAGCACCGAATCTACCGAACGCAGCGGGATCTTGGCCCCCTGGCTGCATACCTTCACACAATTGCCGCAACCTATGCAGCGGTCGTTGATCACTTCGGCCTGACCGTTGATAATCTTGATGGCCTTTACCGGGCATTCCCTGACACAGGTAAAACAGACCCTGCACCGGTCCTTGAGGGTGAATACCAGCTGCCGGTTGTAGGAGTGGCTCATCTGTTTTCTGTTGATGTTCTTATTACATGGAGCAACTCCATATTCTGTCCGCTGCCCGGCTTCGCCAGGAACTTTTCATACAGGTCGAGGATGACAGGGTTCTTGTGCGATACTTTGATGATCTCTTCATCATCCACATCATAAAGTGCTTTCATCCTTGCCTTGAGGTTTTTTTCATCGCCGCCGCGCATCTGTCCTCCGCCGTTGATGCATCCGTAAGGGCATGCCATCACCTCGATGATCTGGTAGTCGGCCCGTCCGGCTTCAACTTCATCCAATAACGTCTTTGCACTGGCAAGCCCGTTAACGGCTGCTACGCTGAAAAAGGTTTTACCGGCCTTTACCCTGGCCTCCTTTTTGTTTTTTAATCCACGTAATTCGTTGATTTTTATTGGATTCAATTCCTGTCCTGTTATCATAAAATGAACCGTACGCATCAGGGCTTCCAGGTGTCCCCCGGAGATGCCGAACAGGTTACCGGCCGAACTCCGCATGCTGAAAGCCGTGTCGGATGGTTCTGGCTCGAGGCTGTTCATTTCAATGCCCAGTAGACGTATCATTTTGACCAGTTCCCTGGTGGTGAGAACGGCGTCAACGTTGCAGGTGATGCCGTCTTTCATCCGGTCCGACGCAGCTTCATGCTTTTTGGCAGTGCAGGGCATCACCGACACCACGAAAACGTTTTCAGGTTTCTGTCCCGCCGAGGTGGAGATGTAATTTTTTATGAGCCGGCCCATGATCTGCTGCGGTGAATTTGCAGTCGACAGGTTCGGCAGCCAGTGGGGCCTTGATTCCTCCACGTATCTAACCCAACCCGGGCAGCAGGAGGTGAGCATTGGCAGGTTTTCATGTTTGTTCAGCCTGCTGACAAATTCTGATGCCTCTTCCATAATCGCCAGGTCGGCAGCCATGGAAACATCAAAGACCTGCTTGAACCCCAGTTTTTTCAATGCTGATCGCAAGAGGTTCAGGATGTCCTTGCTCGCTTTGATGTTGAATGCCTCAGCAACAGAACCGGGGATGGTCGGTGAAAACTGGATTACCGGGAACAGTTCAGGATTGCTCAGGGCATCAAGCACCACCTGGAAGTTTGATTTTTCGGTCAGGGCGGCAGTTGGGCATACCATGATGCACTGTCCGCATTTGATGCAGCCCTGCATGTTCAGTCCTTTATTGTATGAGGTCCCGATCCTGCTTTCGCTGCCGCGGCCCACCACGTCGATTGCAAAAGCCCCGATCACCTCGTCGCAGACCCGGATACAGCGGCCGCACAGGACACATTTTGCCGGATCACGCACGATGGAACTGCACGCCTTGTCGATCTGTACCTGGCGACGTTTGCCATGGTATTTACGTTCACGGATATTCATCCCGGCGGCAAGTTCCTGCAATTCACAGCTCCCGTTCCTTTCGCAATAGTGACAATCGTCGGGATGACCGGCAAGCAGCAATTCCACGAGGATCTTCCTGGCTTTCAGTACCCTGGGTGAATGGGTCTTGATTTTCATCCACTCCGTCACAAAGTGCGAACAGGATGGCACAAGTTCGGAGATCCCATCAACTTCAACGACACACATCCGGCACCCGCCCGAGGGTGAAAAGCCATTCATGTAACAGAGGGTGGGCACCTGGATACCAATCCTGTCGAGCACATTTTTGATGGTTTCTCCACGCTTGGCCGATACCTCCTGGTCGTTAATCTCAATATTGAATTGCATGGCAGCCGTTATTTGAAGTAAATAGCGTTGAACTTACAACAGTCAAAACAGATACCGCAGCCGGTACATTTTGACTCCACGATGAAATGGGGTAATTTTACACTCCCGATGATGGCATTTTCAGGACATTTTTTCTTGCAGATGTTGCAACCGTTGCAGGCCTCGACATCGATAAAAAATGTCCGCAGGTCATGACAAATCCCCGCCTTGCATTTCCTGTCAAAAATATGTTCCTCGTATTCCTCCCTGAACCATTTCAGAGATGACAATACCGGGTTCGGGGCATTTCGTCCAAGACCGCAAAGGGAGGTATCGCGGATCACTTCGGCAAGGCTCTCTAGTTCCACAACACCCTTGAACCGTTCAAGGGTTTCATGCGAGCTGTCTTCCCTCGGCCGGCGCGTGATCTCTTCGAGAATGTTCCGCATCCGCCTGGTCCCCTCCCGGCAGGGAATGCATTTGCCGCAGCTCTCTTTCTGGAGGAACTCCATGAAATATTTCGACAGGTTAACCATGCAGGTATCCTCATCGAGGATGATGATGCCTCCCAGCCCCAGTGACGATCCTAGCGCCCGGAGTGATTCATAACCGACGGGGGTATTAAGGTCCTGCACCGGGAGGCAAACGCCGGAAGGCCCGCCGAACTGGACGGCCTTCAGCTGTTTGTTGCCCTTGGTTCCTCCTGCAATGGAAACGACGATATCGGAAATGGTGGTCCCCATCTCAATTTCGATAAAACCCGTATGGGTCGCCTTGCCGGCGATGCTGAATATTTTTGTTCCCCGGCTTTCCCTGATCCCGATGGATTTGAACCAGCCGGGGCCGTTTTCCATGATGGAGGGAATGTTGGCCAGTGTTTCGATGTTGTTGACGATGGTGGGGTGACCGAACAAACCTTTCTCGGCAGGGAAGGGCGGTTTCGACTGCGGGATGCCGCGTTTGCCTTCAATACTGGCAATCAGCGCGGTTTCCTCCCCGCATACAAACGCCCCGGCCCCCTGCCGGATATGGATATGCAGGTTGAATCCACTGTTGAAAATGTTTTCACCGACAAATCCGTATTCTTTTGCCTGTGAAAGCGCCTTCTCGAGAATGACCAGCGACTGCTCGTAATCGGACCTCACGTAAATGTAGGCGTTGCTCGCTCCTATGGCATAGGCCGAGATGGCAATTCCTTCGATGACCCTGTGGGGGTCGCCTTCAATAATGGCACGGTTCATGAATGCGCCCGGGTCACTTTCATCGGCATTACAGATGAGGTATTTCTGATCACTGCCGGTACCGAGGGCAAGCGCCCACTTCTTCCCGGTGGGATAACCTCCGCCTCCGCGCCCCCGGAGTTCACTCTGGTCCACAATCTCGCAAACTTTGTCGGACGTATAATTCAGGACGGTTTTATAGAGGGACCTATAACCACCGTGGGCAATATAGTCGTCAACCGACCAGGGTGAAATGATCCCCGAATTGCGGAGAATATTCCTGTGTTGCAACGCGAAAAACGGCATTTGCAGGACATAGGGCATGTTGGCCCAGTCTTCGTGACCGGGATGTTTATATTGACCCAGCACCGTCTCTTCTAACAGCAGGTGATGGAATACAGCGTCAAGCAATCCCTCCACGCGGTCTTCAGTTGCGTGATGGAATGATATCCGCGATTTGCCAGGCAACTGTACGTCGAGCAGCGGTTCCATTGAACACAGGCCGATGCAGCCCACATGGATAATTTCGGCATCCAGGTTGTTTTTTTCCAGGTATTGTTCAACGGCTGTCAGGGTGTTCCCCGCCCCTGCGATCAGGCCGCAAGTGCCCGTTCCGATATAGATAACCGGGTGGATGACCTTGTCGCGTTTTACCAGGGCAAGCCGGTCCGAATTGGCTTTATCGAAGATGGTGGAATAACTTTTCAGGATTTTTTCGACCAGAAATTCTTTATTTTCCGGGGTGTTCAGAATGGCCATCTTATTCTGTTTTTTCTTTGAGAGAATGGATGATACGGGTTAATGCTTCCGGGGTAACATGAGGGTGGTAGACGTCGTTGATGCGGATTACCGGTGCTGATTCACAGGCTCCCATGCAATTCACCAGCTCCAGGCTGTACCTTCGGTCCCTGCTGGTTGTTCCGGCTTTCAGTTTCAACTGCTTTTCAAGTTCACCCAGGTATGACAGCGAACCATGCAGGTGGCAGGCGGTGCCCCGGCACAGCTGGACATGATACAGGCCATGGGGCCTGAACCTGAACTGGTCGTAAAATGCCGCGACACTGAAGACCTTGTTGACCGGCATGTTCAGGGTGCGGCCGACTTCGGCGATCAGGTCATCTGTCAGGTAACCGTTGACCTGTTGTACCTCCTGCAGGATGGGCAGCAGCGAATCTTTCCTGTTCGCAGGGTACCGGACAAGAATTTTTTCAAGAATTTCGTTCATAAGACAAAACAAAATAGAGGATCTGCTTTACAAAAATAACGTTTTAATCTTAATAATGACATTTTTAATTGTGAAATATTTAGCAATGTGAATAATTAAACAAATATTTTTAGGGACAAAATGCATATTATTTTTCGATCAATGAACCGGATTACCGCAGATATTCCTAATTTTGACATGAACAACAACACTATGCCCGACGAACCTCTCTTTCATATTTCGCACAAAACCTGTGTCAGGTGTTATTCCTGTGTCAGGATATGCCCCGTGAAGGCCATCAGGGTTGATGTGAACACCGAATTTCCGTCGATCCTTCCCGAACGCTGCATCGGCTGCGGAAGCTGCTACCGGGCCTGTTCACCGCATTCCATCTCCTACCGCAGTTCTTCCGGACAGACCAAGGAGCTGCTATCCTCCGGCATGCCGGTGGCCGCCATCTGCGACCCCTCCATTTCCGGTGAGTTCCACGATATTACCGACTACCGGAAATTTGTTGAGATGATCAGGCAACTTGGCTTTTCATACGTCATTGAAGCTTCCTTTGGCGTCGACCTGGTGGCCTTGCAATACAAGGAACTTTTCGATGATTTCAGGGGGAAATACCACATCACCGCGAATTGTCCCGCGGTGGTGGCTTTTATTGAAAAATACCACCCCGAACTCATCAACAACCTGGCACCAGTGGTTTCGCCCATGGTGGCGACCGCGAAGGTGGTGCACCGGAAATTCGGGACTGACGTGAAGGTGGTGTTTATCGGGCCTTGCATCGCCTCCAAGGATGAAGCCCTCCGGTATGACGGGGATGCGAAAATTGATGCCGTGCTCACGTTCGTTGAACTGCGCGGGTTGTTTACCGAATTCAACATCCGCGAGAGCCAGGTCGAATTTTCGGAATTCGATCCGCCCCTCGGCCACAAAGGATCACTTTATCCCATCAGCAACGGCATCCTTCAGGCGGCCGACATCAGCGAGGACCTGCTCACGGGAAGCGTCATCACCACCGAAGGCCGGAACAACATGCTCGACGCGGTCAAGGAATTTGATTCCCGCATTGAGCTGATCAGGAGGAACTTCAACATTTTTTACGATGAAGGTTGCCTCATGGGACCCGGAACATCGCCCGGCGGAGAAAAATTCCTGCGCATGACCCTGGTTACCGATTATGCCAACAAACGCCTCATTACCCTCGACAAGGAGGCATGGGAACAGGATATGGCATCCTTCGCCGGTCTCGATCTCGGCAGGGAATTCCAGGCCGACGACCAGCGTCTGCCGGTCCCCGGTGACGAAACCATCGAGGAAATGCTGAAAATGATGAACCGCGAAGGCCAGATGCACAACGACATCGGATGCGAGGCCTGTGGATATTCCAACTGCCGCGATCTTGCAATAGCCATCTCCCAGGGGCTGGCTACCACCGAGATGTGCCATATCTTCAGCGGTCATAACCGTCAGGAATACATCCAGACCCTGCGGACCGCCAATGAAACGCTGGCCAAAACCAAAATCGCCCTGAAGGAATCGGAAGAAAAGGCCAGGCACGAACAGGAGGCCCAGAAAGAATCCTCCGAGATCATCTCCATCATGCTTCAGAACCTGCTTTCGGGCGTGGTGATCGTGGATGAAGAACTCAGGATCTACCAGTCAAACAAGGCCTTCATCCGGATCGTCGGTGAAGAGGCGGCCCTGATCGACGAGGTCATCCCGGGGCTGGTCGGCGCCGACCTTAAAACGTTGCTCCCGGTTCACTTTTACAAGATGTTTTCGTATGTCCTTTCGTCCGATGAACCCATTGAAAATAAAGATGTTCAGTATGAGGATAACAAGCTGGGGGTCTCCATTTTTCCCATCAGGAGCCATAAATATGTCGGGGGAATTCTCCGCGACATGTACACCCCGGAGGTCAGGAAAGAACAGATCATCACCAGGCTCACCGAGGTGGTCGACGAAAATTTCGACATGGTCCAGAAGATCGCCTACCTTTTAGGAGAAGGTGCTTCCAAGACCGAGCAGATGCTGAATTCAGTGATCAATTCGTATAAGAATCCTGGTAAGAAATGATTTTTTATTTCAGATTTCAAATTTCAGATATCATATTTCACATATACCAGATATAGTTAACATTAACTTTTTTTACCACAGAGAATCGGCGGAGGATGGAGGTCACTAAAAATTCATCTGAGTTTGGAAAATTTCAATTTTCGACCTCTGTATTTTCTCCGTGCCTCTGTGTTAAAATACACTGATTGAACACCGGAGTATGATTTTTAAAATCTGCAAATAGTGCCACAAAACTTTAACCCCTATATCCAGGCTATGTTCATTAAATCGTATATCGTATATCGTAATTCGTAAATTTACCTGTGGACGAAAAATTCTTCATCGAAGTAAACTGTCAGCAAAAATGCCACGGCGAGGCGCGGGTTTGCGGCGATGTCTTTCTTTCCCGTCGTATCAAGGAGGAGGGCAGGATCATCATCGTGCTGTCCGACGGCATGGGGCATGGCATCAAGGCCAACATGCTCGGGATTCTCACGGCGACCCTGGCCGTAAATTTCACCCAGGAACACAAGAGTGTCCAGAAGATCACGGAGATCATCATGAAAACGCTCCCGGTCGATAGTGTCAAGCAGATGAACTATTCCACCTTCACCATCGTTGAAATCGACGTGGAGGGCCAGGTTTCGATCCTGGAATATGAAAATCCGAAAACGATGATCTTTCGCGGGTTGCATCTTTTCGAGCCGGAGTGGAACTGCGTTGTACTTGAAGGTGATCGTTATGCAGGGAAGGAGGTGCTTTCAACCACCTTCAGGCCGCAGAAGGAGGACCGGATTGTTTTCTGTTCCGACGGTGTAACCCAGTCGGGACTCGGAAGCGAACGCTTCCTGATGGGCTGGGGACCCGAAAACCTTCAGAAATTTGTCGAGGAGGCCATCCGTGAAGAAAGGGACATTTCGGCTGTAAAACTGGGCACGCGGGTCATCAACAAGGCAAACCAGAACGACAATTTTCATCCCAGCGACGACATCAGCTGCGGGGTGATCTATTTCCGTGACCCGCGAAAACTGATGATCTTCTCCGGACCCCCGCAGGACCCCGGCAATGATAAAATGTTCACGGGTTTGCTGAAGCAGTTTGAGGGAAAGAAAATTGTCTGCGGCGCCACTACCGCCGATATGCTGGCCCGGGAATGGGAGGAGGATATCACCGACAGCAGGGAGATCCTCGACCCCGAACTCCCGCCTGTTTCGCACATGAACGGTGTCGAGCTTATTACCGAAGGAATCCTGACCTTGAGCAAGGTAAGCGAACTTCTGAAGAAATACAACAACAACCACCCGCTGGGCAGGGGCCCCGCCGACGAGATCATCCGCTACATCCTCGACAGCGATGAGATCCATTTCCTGGTCGGTACCAACATCAATGTCGCCCACCAGGATCCCACCCTCCCGGTAGAACTTGAACTCCGGAGAACGGTCGTTCACCGCATTGCCCGCACCCTGGAGGAGAAGTTCCTGAAAGAGGTTACCATGAAGTTCTATTAGGAAAAAAGGCAATGGGCAATAGGCAACAGGCAACAGGCAATAGACATCATTGACAGGTTGTCAAAAAATAAGCCTGCCGGTGAAAACCCGGCAGGCTTATTTTGTAAGGGACCAACCTGTTTCGATCAGCCCTGGTATTCTGCAACTATATCCTTGACACCGTCGGGAGACACACGTCCGTAAACCTTTTCACCCACCAGCACCACGGGCGCCAGCCCGCAGGCACCCACGCAGCGCAGGCAGCTGAGTGAAAACTTGCCGTCGGCGGTAGTTTCGCCGACCTGGATCTTCAGAACGCGTTTGAATTCTTCAAGCACCTTTTCGGCACCGCGCACATAGCATGCGGTACCCAGGCAGATTGAAATCGGGTGCTGTCCTTTCGGAAGCATGGTGAAAAACGAATAAAAGGTTACCACGCCGTAAACGTGCGCCACCGAGCAATTCAATTCCTTGGCGATCACCTCCTGGATTTCCGCCGGAAGGTAACCGAATATGCTCTGGGCCTTGTGGAGAACATTGATCAGTTCACCCTTTTCGTTGTTGAACGATTTGCATACCTCCTTCAGTTCTTCAACCTTCCTTTCTGATAACTTTATCTTTGCCATAACGATAATTTAAAACTCAAAAATTAATATTCAATTCCACTCGTCATTCGTCACTCGTCACTTGTCATTATCCCTTATTCTTCCACAAACGTTCCCTGGCTCTTGTCAAAATAGTGGGTGTGAAGCAGGTGGTGTGACTTCTCGCCAAGGGGCTTTCCTAAAAATTCCTTGTAGAGTTCAATGATGAACGGGTTTTCGTGAGATTTGCGGATTGGTTTTCCTTCATCTTCGCGATAGATGGCTGCAGCGCGCTGTTTGATGATCTCTGAATCGCCATGGTGGAAGGGCTGTCCGCCGCCGCCGATGCATCCGCCGGGGCAGGCCATGATTTCGATGGCATGGAACTGGCTTTTTCCGGCCTGCACATCTTCGAGGAGTTTCCGTGCATTGCCCAGTCCATGGGCAATACCGATATTGATGGGTAAACCGTCGAAGTCGATGGTTGCGTGACGGATATTCTCCAGTCCGCGCAACTCTTTGAATTCAACGTGTTCAAGTTTTTTACCTGTGTATAGTTCGTAGGCGGTGCGGCAGGCAGCTTCGATCACCCCGCCGGTATTTGCAAATATCACGGCAGCACCTGTTGAGGCGCCGAGCGGGTTGTCAAAGTCCTCATCAGGCAGGCTGTTGAAATCAATATTGGCCGATTTGATCAGGTGGGCAAGCTCGCGGGTCGACAATGAATAGTTGACATCGGGGTCGCCGTCAACTTTGAACTCGTCGCGCTGGCATTCATATTTTTTGGCCAGGCAGGGCATGATCGAAACCACGATCATGTTCTTCCGGTCGATGCCGAGTTTTTTCCCGAAATATTCCTTGGCTATTGGCCCGAACATTTGCTGCGGCGATTTTGCCGTTGACGGAACATCCATCAGGTCGGGAAAATTGTGTTCAAAGAAATTCACCCAGCCCGGGCAGCAGCTTGTCAGGATGGGAAGTTTCACATCCTTGTCACCCTTGAGATAACGGGTAAGGCGGTCGAGTAATTCGCTTCCTTCTTCCATGATGGTCAGGTCGGCAGCAAAATCGGTGTCGAACACGTAGTTAAAGCCCAGTCGTCTGAGTGCTGCAACCATCTTACCCGTTACAAGAGTGCCTGGTGCGAGGCCAAATTCTTCTCCAAGGGCGGCGCGGACGGCAGGTGCTGTTTGGACAACAACCGTTTTCGTAGGATCTGCGAGTGAATTAATCACATTGCGCGAGTGGTCAACTTCAGTCAGGGCACCGGTAGGACAAACAGATACACATTGTCCGCAGTAAGTACAGGGAGATTTCTCGAGATTCATTTCGAATGCCGGAGCTACCACTGCCATGAACCCTCTGTTGACGGCAGAAAGCGCACCTACCGTCTGTACTTCATTACACATCATTTCGCACCGCCTGCACATGATGCATTTGTCAACATCGCGGATGATCGCCGGTGAGGTATCTTTCCGGTATGTTGACTGTTCACCCTGGTAGGGAATTTCGCGTACGCCAAGTTGCTGTGCCATGGTCTGGAGCTCACAACAGCCCGATTTGGCACAGGTAAGACATTCGGCAGGATGATCGGAGAGAATTAACTCCAGAACAGTACGGCGCGCGTTCAAAACCCTGATAGAGTGGGTGTTCACAACCATATCCTTGGCTACATTGGTAGAACAGGCAGGAGCGAGGTTCCGCCGGCCGGCAACTTCCACCACACAGATGCGGCAACCGCCGGGACGGTTTTCAATGTTCATGTCTTTGAGTTGAAAGTAGCAAAGGGTAGGTATATCTATGCCAATCGTCTTGGCAGCTTTTAAAATCGTTGTATCTTTTTCGACCTCGACAGGTTTTCCGTCGATGGTCAGTTTTACCATTTCCATGTATTCCTCCTGATTATTTAATAAAAATCGCGTTGAACTTACATTTCTCCATACAGGCACCGCACTTGATGCACTTATCCTGGTCGATGACGTGGGCCTGCTTGCGCTCTCCGGCAATGGCGTCGACCGGGCAGTTGCGGGCACAAAGGGTGCACCCGATACAGTTTTCAGCGTTGATGATGTATTGCATCAGCGACTTGCAGTTGCCGGCGCGGCATTTTTTGTCGCGTACGTGTTCCAGGTATTCATGGTAAAAATTATCCATGGAGGAGAGCACCGGGTTCGGCGAGGTTTGTCCAAGGCCGCACAGCGAGGTATCCTTGATAACATAGCTGAGATTCCTCAGTTTGTCTAGGTCGTCCATGACCGCATGGCCCTGCGTTACCTTTTCGAGCAGTTCGAATAAACGTTTATTGCCGATCCTGCAGGGTGAGCATTTGCCGCACGACTCTTCCACGGTGAATTCCAGGTAGAATTTTGCCATGCCGACCATGCAGTCGTCTTCGTCCATGACAATCATCCCGCCCGATCCCATCATGGAGCCGGCAGCGATCAGGTTGTCATAGTCGATCGGGGTATCCAGGTCTTTTTCGGTCAGCATCCCGCCCGAAGGTCCGCCGGTCTGTACCGCCTTGAATTTCCGGTCGTTTTTAATCCCGCCGCCGATTTCAAAGATCACCTCGCGCAGAGTAATTCCCATGGGTACCTCGATGAGTCCCACGTTGTTGATCTTCCCGGCGAGGGCAAATACTTTCGTTCCTTTTGATTTTGCCGTTCCGATGCTTGCAAACCAGTCGGCACCCTTGAGGATGATGGCCGGGATGTTGGCGTAAGTTTCGACATTGTTGACATTGGTCGGCTTTCCCAGAAATCCCGATTCGGATGGGAAGGGGGGTTTTACGGTTGGTTCGCCGCGGAGCCCCTCCATGGAGTGGATCAGCGCGGTTTCCTCACCGCAAACGAATGCTCCGGCGCCATAGCGGATCTCGATATCGAAGTTGAAACCTGTTCCCAGGATGTCGTTGCCGAGCAGCCCGTATTCCCGTGCCTGTTTCATGGCGATTTTCAGCCTCTCAACAGCCAGCGGGTATTCGGCGCGGATATAGATGACGCCCTTGTCGGCCCCCGTGCAGTAGCCATTGATGGCCATGGCCTCGAGCACCGTGTGGGGATCGCCCTCCAGCACCGAGCGGTCCATGAAGGCACCGGGGTCGCCTTCGTCGGCATTGCAGACTACATATTTCTGATCGGCTTTGACTGCACGTGTGATCTCCCATTTGAGACCGGTCGGGAAACCGCCGCCGCCGCGCCCGCGCAGACCCGATTTCTTCAGGATCTCAATGGTCGCTTCCGGGGTTAATTCGGTCAGGACCTTGCCCAGGGCCTGGTAGCCATCACGGGCAATATATTCGTCGATATTCTCGGGGTTGATGAACCCGCAGTTCCGCAATGCGATCCTGATCTGTTTCTTGTAGAAACCCATATGCTTGGAATCGCTTTTGTATTCCTTTGTCTCGGGATCCTGGTACAACAGCCTGTTGACACGGCGTCCCTTAATGACATGCTCCTCGAGTATCTCGGCGCAGTCTTCAGGTTTTACCTGGGTATAGAACGTGTTGTCGGGCATCATTTTTACAATGGGCCCCTTTTCGCAAAAACCGAAACAACCGGTCTTGATCACCTGTACTTCGGTTTCCAGTCCCTTTGACCTGATAAGATCCTGAAAATTCCTCAGGATGTCGTCGCTTTTTGAGGCATGGCAACCAGTCCCGCCGCAAACAAGCATGTGATATTTTATTTGTGTCATCTGATTAATTCCGGATTTTATTTGTTATCAATCGTTTCATAGTTCACCGGGATGATCCCGTCGACCAGTTCATTGTTCAGGATGTACTTGTCGATGATCTTGCTGGCCTTTTTTACATCAACATAGCCGAAGGTGATGGGTTCGTTGCCCGGTTTTGTGATCTCTACCGTAGGTTCGGCATAGCAGTATCCCATGCACCCGGTTTGTGTGACAACTGCATCGATGTTGCGTTTCGTAAATTCTTCAATGAATACTTCCATGACCTCTTTGGCCCCGGAGGCGATCCCGCAGGTGGCCATGGCTACCTTCACCTGGATGCGCTTGTCGGGGTCATTGCTTTTTTCCCGCAAGTCGATTTTGGCACGAAGACCATCCTGCATCTTCTTCAGATCAGCCAATGATTTGATTTTTTCCATATCTGTTTTGTTATAATTTTATGAAGAGGTTGTTACGCCTATATCCGATAAATTTTCCTCAATCATCTCCCGCAGGTATGGGTATACCAGCGGATCGTTCAGCTGAATCCCACCAAGGGCCTCCAGGGCCTCCTCCGTTGAAAAACGGTAATTCTTCCCGTTTTTCGTGTGTGAATAGACAAAGCCTGTTCCGGGGTTGGCAATGACGGTGAGCAACACCGCACCGGTAACGTCGCCGAGAACCGGCCGGTCAAGGTGATCCAGTATGAACCGTACGGTAACCCTGGTGCCTTTTCCTTCCTCGCTTTCGAGGGTGAAGCTGCCACCCGTGCGTTCGGCATTCTGTTTAAGCAGTGACAGACCTAAACCTACCTTGCGCGTTGTGCGGGTCGTAAAAAACGGGTCTGTTACCTTCCTGGCCATCTCTTCTGTCATGCCCTTTCCGTTGTCGGCAAATTCAAGCTGTAATGTGTTGCCGGGAGTATTTTCCACGATGTCAAGACTTACCTGGCTTGCATCCGCGCTGATCGCGTTTTGAAAAATATCCATGATATGCATCGATAAATCTTTCACGGCAAAATTACGAATTCTTATTGTTATATAATTAACTTTGTTATTAAATTAACAAATTAGTTGATGATTTTTGGATTTTTCCTCCCCTTTTCAAGGATAGTTTTCCTCAATTCACCAAACCCCGGATGTTCCATTTCAAAACAGGTTACCCGTGTTCCGATCAGCGCCGGCAAATGTGCGTCGGAACTGCTGATCAATGGGATTCCCCTGAGTTCGGGATGAAGGAGAAGGAATTGTGCAGGGCTCGTCTTTGGCGAAATTTCAAGGGCATCCACCTGCAGTCCGGCCGGCATGAATCCAAGCTGACCGTAAAGGCTGAACCTGGGCTTATCGATGTGCGCGGGGATGAAAAGGCCGCCCAGGCTGTGTACCTTTGCTTCAACCTGCCCGATGCCCTCGTCCAGGGCAGAGATCAGCAGCCGTTCCTCGGTATAGACAATATCGTTGTGTTCATCCACGGCCACCTGGTAGCCGAACCGCTTAACATCATTCCGGATATCGGGAATATGATGGTCAAGGTAGGCCTGGAAATCATCCAGTTGCTCAAGTGTTTCAAAGAACGTGAGGCAGTGAACCTCCTCTTTGGTGGTCACCTCGGCCCCCATCAGGACGGCAATGCCGGCCTTTTCGCCCAGTTTTCTGGTAACCCGGCACTGCCGGGTTGTATTGTGGTCGGTGATCCCGATGATGTCCAGCTTCATTTCCAGGGCCCTCGCCACAATCACGTCGGGACTCATCTCCAGGTCGCCGCAGGGAGAGAGAACGGTATGTATGTGAAGATCGGCCCTGAAGGTTTTCATTTTTTGTGCAGCAGTTTGTAGGTTTTTCCACTGATTTCAAATGCCTCTTCATGGGTGCCCAGCACGGGAATCCCTTCGATGTTGCTCTGTTCAAGCATATCCTCTTCAGGCAGGTATCCCTTGACGATGACCACCGCCGCAAGTTCTTTGAGGGAAGCGATGGCCATGACGTTTTTATGTGTCTGGAGGGTGATCCAGATGCTGCCCGCACGGGCATGTCCCATCACATCGCTCAGCAGGTCGGAGGTATATCCGCCGGTGATTTCCTGGTCAAGACCTTTGGCCCCGCCGTAAATTTCAAGTCCCAGTTTTTCCGCAAGTTGTGAAACGTTCATTTTTATATATTTTTCAATTTATCTCATTGATCTCGTCCTTCAGGCTGTTCTTATCCAGCTTGTTTTCGCTCCAGATGGACTGCATGATCCGAACCGATTCCTGCATATCAAGTTTTTCGTTCTGTTCCAGGATCTTCTGAACAAAAATGCATTGCTTGATGGTCGCCTGGTCCTGGACCACATCCTCCGAAAGGGATTTGCAGGTAGGTGAGCCGCAGATGCCGCAGTCGACCTGTGGGAGGACCCGGTTGAGTTCATAGATCCTTTTCATCTTGATCATGGCCTCGGCAACATTGTCATCGAGTTTCATGATCGAACGCGGGTTAATTTTCTCGATGGTGATCTGTTCGGGGCTGAGGTCGATGGTGCGGCTCACCTTTTCCTCTTCACAGGATGTCTGTGCAGGATTGGCACCGCACCTTGCCGCACGTTTCCTGAGCTTGTCGGCGGTGATAAAGCGGTTTCCCGGGCACAGGATCCCGCCGGCGCAGCTTTCGTCACAGGCGCGCAATTCGAGGAAATCGATTCCGTCGATCTCTTCATTTTCAACTTTTTCGAGAAACTCCATCACATTGTTGATCTCATCGATGGCCAGGCTTCTTCCCTGGTCCATGTGATCGGCTTCTCCGTGGGTCAGGCTCCAGCAGACCGATTTCCCCGACAGTGCGGCATAAGGGTGGTTCCCTGTTTTATCCTTTTTTTGCCGGAGGATCTTGAAAACCTTGTTATACAGGTAATTCATGTTGATCACCCCGTCGATCACCGATTTTATTTCGCCGACCGGGCTTTTTACGGCGACGATTTTAGCGGCACAGGGGGTGACATAGAAAATGCCGGTTTCGGCAGGGTCGAAACCCTGTCCGGCAAGGATTTTCCTGGTGTGGAGCGCGGTGATGTCGACGGGTGCCTTCAAAAGGATGATGTTCCCGGCCAGGGTCGGGAATTTAACCTGGATGAGGCGCACGATGGCCGGGCAGAAAGGGGAGATGAGCGGTTTGACTGTTTTGTGGGCCGTAAAATATTCCTTGAACCGTTCATTCAGGAATTCAACACCCTCCTCCACTTCGAAAACATGCGTGAATCCGAGTGTGCGAACCGCCTCGAGGATTTCACAGGTACCGACACTGTCGGGGAACTGCCCGGTGAACACAGTCGGGATCAGGGCGACCCGCGTGGTGAATTTGTAGATGTCGTCAAAATCATCCTGTTCGACGATGATGGCCCCGACCGGGCACACGCGGTAGCATTCGCCGCAGTCGACACACCAGTTGGCATGCAGCTGCGCCTTGCCGTGCTGCACACGGATGGCTTCGGTCGGACAGATATTCATGCAATGGGAACAGCCGATGCAGATATCTTCGCGGAACTTCAGGGCATGATGGAACTGGATATTTTGTTTGCTGTCCATGGGGTTATTCATGAAAGTAGTTGGTGATCACTACCGTGGTTCCTTTGCCAACTTCGCTGGTTATCTCCAACTTATCGGCGTTGCTGTTCATGTTTGAAAGCCCCATTCCTGCGCCGAATCCCATTTCCCTCACCTCCGGCGTGGCAGTTGAATAGCCGATCTCCATGGCTTTCCGGATATCGGGAATGCCGGGACCTTCATCCGCCAGGGTGATGATGATCTTGCCCGCGTCGATGTCAACCGAGATGACGCCGCTGTAGGCATGTGCGACAATGTTCACTTCCGCTTCGTACAATGCCACCACGGTGCGCTTGATGACGCTGCCGTCGACGTTGAGTTGCTTCAACCGCTTCTTCACCTCACTGGAGGGAAACCCGGCACGTGAAAAATTACCGCCCTCCACCTTGAACTCGAAATGCATTTTTCCGGGTGTTATGTTAATAAACGGGTTGAATGCCCGCCTCAAAAAGAATGCCGCTTGCCTTGTACATGGAATAGGGGCTTTGTATGATGGTAATCCTGTTTTCCCTCGCCACCGTGGTCATCTCTTCGGTGACCCGCTTGTTCCTGACGAATACGACGCAGGTAATGTCGGACATCTCCGCCGTGCGGATGGCCTGGACGTTGACCAGCCCGGTGAGCAGCAGGAGGTTGTCGGTTTTCACGGTGAGCACGTCGCTCATCAGGTCGGAGGCAAAAGCCATGTCGACAGAGCTTTCGTTGTTTTCAATACCTGTGATGACAGATCCATCGAGCAGGGCAACCACATCTTTTATTTTCATCATGCAATCTACTTCGTTTCGGGACCTGCAAAACCATGCTGAATCCGCTGCAAATTTACAAACAACGAATATTAAATCCTAACTTTATATGTTAAATAATTCACAATGTTAATAAAATAACACAAATTTAATATTGAATGAAAGTAATATATTGAATAATAATATTTTGTACTACATTCAGTTTCTATAAATTCTTAATAATACTTCACAGTTCCAATTAAAAATGTTGAAAGTTCATGCAATATTCTTTAAGAAATACCTACCAGGAATGGCATCAGAACGATAAAGGGTTCACCCGATGGCTTTGAGCAGGAGATGGGAGGGGGGAAGGCTACCGGCTTCAGGAGATGATGATCCGGAAACCATTGCCGTGGATGTTGGCAATTTCAATGGACGGGTCTGCTTTCAGGCACTTTCGCAAACGGGCGATAAAGACATCCATGCTACGGCCGTTGAAATAATTGTCGCTTCCCCAGATCTTTTCCAGGGCGTCTTTCCTCAGCAGGATCCCGTCTTTGGCAGAACAGAGCATTTTGAGCAAACTTGCCTCCTTGGGAGAGAGCTGGAGTGCTAACTTTTCATGGGTGAGCATGCGCAGGTTGTAATTGAAAAGAAACTTACCAACCCTGAATTCATTGGCTTCGGCATCGCTATCCGAACGTGCATGGTTGCGTTTAAGGATCGCGTGAAGTTTGAACAGCAAAACCTCCGAATCGAAGGGTTTTGTGATGTAGTCATCGGCGCCCGCCCTGAATCCTTCGAGCATGTCCTCCTTGAGCGATTTGGCGGTGAGGAATATAAACGGTATTTCACTGTTTGCCTTCTTGATCTCCTTTGCAAGCGTGAAACCATCCATTTCGGGCATCATCACATCAAGGATGCAGATATGAAAGCGCTCCGCCCTGAAGGCCACCAATCCCTGTTTTCCGTCTGCTTTCAAAACTACTTCAAAATCATTCAGCTCCAGGTAAGATTTCATGATCGACCCGAAATTGGGGTCGTCTTCGACAAGCAATATTTTAATTTTCTGATCCATGGTTTCAAGATTCTATCCTCAAACTTCGTTATCCGGTATTCAATATTCTTTTCAGGCATCAGGCCACCGTATCCATCCCCGGATCTTACAGGCCGGGCAAACTGATCTCAAAACTGCTCCCTTTCCCCACTTCACTCCTGATCTGGATCTCCCCGTGATGCGCCAGCACGATGGCTTTCACGTAACTCAGACCGAGCCCGAATCCTTTGATGTTATGAATGTTCCCGGAGGTCACCCTGAAAAACTTGTCGAAGACCCGGCGTTGGGTCTCCTGCGACATCCCCAGCCCTTTGTCCTTTACGCTAAAATAGAATTTCCCCGACCGGTTAAAGGAGAATATCTCGATCTCAGGTTTGACGATTGAATATTTATTGGCATTATCGAGGAGGTTCAGCAACACATTCCTGAGGTGGTCCTCATCACCCTGCACCATCGGGTGTTCAGCATCAAGGCGGGTGGTGATGCATCCTTCCCTTTTTTCAATCTGGAGCCGGTAGTGCCCCACTGCCTTGTCGATAAGGTTGTTCATGTCAATCGGCGCGGGCCGGAGATTAAAATCGCGGCTGTCGAGCAGGGCCATCTGAAGGACTTGTTCCACCCGCGTATTCATGCGCGAATTCTCCTCCTTGATGATCCGGGTGAAATTCCTGATCTTGTCGGGTTCGGCGATCACCCGCGGGTTGGTGATGGAATCGGCCGCAATGGAGATGGTCGCGATCGGGGTCTTGAATTCGTGCGTCATGTTGTTGATGAAGTCGGTCTTGATATCCGATATTTTCTTCTGGCGGATCATGACGACAATGCTCGCACCCGAGGAGAGAATGATGATAAGGGTGAACAGTACCGAACCAAGCAGCAGGAGCGACAGCGACTTCAGTACATGGGTTTTCTGATCCGGGAAATTGACCAGCAGCAGGTCGGGTTTCCTGAACAGGTCGTTCGGGAAGAGCGAAACCTTGTATTGCGCGCTGTTGTCGTCGCTGTTGAAACCGGCCGACCTGATGGGCATGTGGTTCGTATCGTTTGAGGGGATAAATACCGCAAACTCAAATGGCAGGTTGATTCCCTTGTCGGCAAAGGATTTGCCCAGGGTTGCCTGCAGGGTTCTTTTATTGATCCTCTGCTGGATCGGGGCGGGTTTTGTTTCGATGGCGATGGCCATCTGCTTGATGAAATCCTGGATTTTTTTCGCCTTGTTGTCCAGTTTCTGTAAATTGTCGTTCCTTAATGTTTTCCTGTTTATGTTTTCCTCTTTCGGATGCCGGTGCTGGCGATGCTGGTTGTACTGAGGCACAATATACCGGATGGAGGTAGCCCCGCCGGGACTTACCGTATCTATGATAATCTCACCTTCATTTTCTCCGGGGCCTGGCCTGTGTGCACCGGGCATCATCATGGCCTCCGGCGAATTCAGGTCCATCAGGGAATCGATCCTGCTGAACTGGTCGTTCCATTCAAAGCTGAACTCATCCATTTCGGCGGGCGGCATCTCCTGGAAGACCTGCTCCATGCTCACGGTCACCGAATCAATCCCATGCTGAATGGGTACGACATTGTACTGGTACGAATAATGGATCACCCCGGCTGGCGGACCGCGATGATGGTCGGGTGTGGGCGGCGGGGGGGGCGGGCCGGCCCCCGGGGCGGCCGGCCGCACACCCGCCCGCCGCGCCCCCCCGCCGATCCAGCGCTTGAGGCAGGTGTTTCCAAACGAGCGCCGGGCGCCGCCGTCAACCAGTCCGAGGGCCCAGTTGGCCACGCGCACCTCATCCTTCCAGCGCGCCGGAGAATAATGC
>Ga0118677_10001999_pt1 | contig 42007 bp, 31 predicted proteins | sample AliMusrvi5mmetaG_FD_86154 | JGI IMG/M metagenome (GOLD analysis project Ga0118677, IMG submission 86154)
ACACGCCACCCGAAATTGCGCAGGCGCCCACGGCAATCACCAGCTTGGGCGCGGGCATGGCGTCCCAACAGAGCTGCAGGGCCTGAACCATGTTGCGGCTGATGGCGCCCGACAGCACCAGACCATCGGCATGGCGCGGCGATGCCACGATGTCGATGCCGTAGCGACCCAGGTCAAAGTTCACATTGCTCAACGCGTTGATCTCCATCTCGCAGCCATTGCAGCCGCCGGCCGACACCGAGCGCAGCTTGAGCGAGCGGCCAAAGCGTTGGTGCAGGGCGGCAGATACCCGCACTGGATCGATGTCGGGCCTTGCCGCGCTGACGCTCAGCCCCTGGCGACTGGTGCTGGAGAGCTTGAAGTCGGCGTTGAAGCTGATTTTGTGGCTGGGGCAGACCGGCTCGCAATCGCCGCACAGCACACAACGCCCCAGGTCGATGTGCACCTCGCCAATTTGCACTGGCTGCAGCGCAATCGCCTGGCTAGGGCAGACATCTACACAGCGACGGCAGGAGGTTGCGCAGGCGGTATCGCCGATCAAGGGCTTACCGCGAAAGCCGATGGGTTTGGCCTGCCGCGGGTCCACTATGAATTGGCTGCCCTGGGCTTTGCGTACGGAGAGGGACTTGAACATAGGGGCTCTACAGGTCGTTGCCGCAATAGGAAAGGTCAAAGCTCTTGTTGCAGATGGGGAAATCCGAGATGGCGTTGTCCCGCAGCGCCATGGCCAGCCCGAACCAGTTGGGCAGGGACGGGTCCTGCAGCTTGTAGTGCAGCAACTGCCCCTGCTCCGAGGTTTCCAGCACCTGCAGCACCGGCCCACGCGTGCCTTCAACGATCGATATACACAGGTGCTTGGGCGACAGCGCCGTCAGGGCCAGGGCTGGTTCGGAAAAATTGCCACTTAGATCCAGTGCGCTATCGCCTCCCACAGCCAGCAACCATTGCAGCGATGCCTCCACCTCGCGCATGCGCAAAAGCATGCGAGCCCAGCAGTCGCCGCCACTCTCGGTCAGCAGCTCCAATGGACGAGCGGAATAGAGCCGAGTCGGCAACTGGCTGCGCGTGTCCATTGCTACGCCGCTGGCGCGCGCCACCAAGCCGACCAGGCCCAGCTCCTGCGCCGTCTTTGCGCTGACCATGCCCGTGCCCTTGAAGCGCGCCGCCACGCTCAGGCTGGAGCACAGCAGCGCATTGATGCCGGCAAAGTCTGGGGCGAAGGCGCTCAGCGTTTGCAGCAGGTCGGCACGCTGCGCAGCATCCAGCCCCCGCGTGCGGCCAGGCCTTAGCCAGCCGCGGCCGAAGCGGTTGCCGCAGAGCCGCTGGGTCAGGTTGATGATGGCGGTGCGCAATCGGCCGTAAGTTCCACCACCTTGCAAAAAGGCGATGTCGGTGGCCAGGCCATTGAGCGTGGCGACATGCATGGCGATGCGCTCCAGCTCCAGCGCTACGCCGCGCAACAGCTCGGTCTCCATGCTGGCCTGCACACCGCACAGCGCCTCGACCGCGGCGCAGTGGCCCCAGGCGTAGGCGATGGCAGAGTCGCCGCACACCGATTCGATCACGGGCGTCAACGCCAGCGCTGGGCGGCGCAGCAGCAGGGCCTCCACGCCACGGTGCTGGTAGCCGAGCTGGATTTCCAGGTGCTGCACCTGCTCGCCCAGGCACATGAAGCGGAAGTGGCCGGGCTCGATCACGCTGGCGTGGATGGGGCCCACGCCGACCTCATGCACCTCCTGGCCGCGCACGTTGAAAAACGGGTACTCGTCCATCTGTTGTTGGCGCGCACCCTCAAAGCGGATCGGCTTGAGCCAGGGGTGTCCGTCGGGCAACAGGCCGGTCTGTTCCCAGAGCTCGCGCTCCAGACTTTGCGCCGCCGGAAAGCGGGCGGTGAGCGATGGATAGTGTTCGCCTGGCGTGGCCTGTGCCCGAAGCACCGAGAGTGGCTCTGGCGTGCCCGGTGCAGCCTGGAAGACGGCGGTGACGCAGAGTGCAGTATTGCCAGCTGCGCTGTCCGGACGCCCAAACAGCATCAGCAGGCGCGCCCCGGTTTGCATGCGTTCGGCGCATTGCGCCGCCAAGGCGCTCAGTGACATTAGCGCACAGTCACGCAGATCGCGTAGCAGGGTGGTGCTCATGTGCCTCCAATCGAGCGCGCTACCGCGCTCAACAACTGGGTGATGGCGTCTGGCGTATAGGTGCCCAGCATGGTCAGCACGCCGACAAAGCCGAGCTTGGGCAGGCTGGTCAGCAGCGATTCCTTGATGGGCGGCAGCACGCGCTCCGGTATGCCCCATAGCATGGGAAAGATGCTGCGACCGGTGGCGACAAAAATAATCGTCAGCATCACGCACATCAGGGTAAAGGCCAGCAGATTGCCGGCCTGCACAATGCCCGAGAGGATCAGCATCTCGGCCAGAAAACTGGCAAAGGGCGGAAAGCCGAGCAGGGCAAAAATGCCGCCCGCAAACAGCAGGCCGGCAAAGGGCAGGACGCGAATCACGCCGGCCAGCGGCGCCACGTCGTTGGTGCCATAAACGGCGCGCATGCGCCCGGCGGTGATGAACAGCAGCGACTTCACAAAGGCATTGCTGACTATGTAGAGCACCACACCGTAGGCGGCGACCTGGCCCACCGATAATCCCAGCGCAATGACGCCCGAGGAGCTGATGCAGGCATAGGCAATCAGACGCTTGTAATTGCGCGTGGCCATGATCTGAATGGCCGCCACCAGCAACGAGGCATAGCCCATCACCAAGAGTTCCTGCGACACCAGGCCGGTCTCAAAGCCCTGAAACGCCTGCAGCACCCGGAACATGGCAACCACGCTGACGTTGAGTTGCACGGAGGCCAGCAATGCACTGGTGCTGGTGGGTGCTGCCTCATAGGTCTCGGGCAGCCAGCTGTAGAGTGGCGCCAGGCCCAGCTTGCCGCCCAGCCCCAGCAGAATCAAGGCCAGGCCCAGGCCTTGCCAGGAGTCCTTGGCAATGGTCAGGGTTTCGCTCAGCCGGTCGGCGTGGAAGCTGATCTCCAGGCCGCGCAGGTCGGCCGATTGGGCCAGGCACATAAAGCCGACGAAGCTGATGGCCAGCGTCATCGACGAATACAGCAGGTAGCGCCAGGCCACGGCGCGCGGCGCGCCATACTGTCCGCAGACCATCATCATCACGGCGCAGGCGGTGGTGAGCTCGATCAGCGTCCATTGCAGGATCAGGTGGTTGCACATCACTCCCAGGTTCATGAGCAGCATGAACAGCGAGGACCAGAGCGCACGGGTGCGTAGGTCGCGAATCAGCTCCGGCGAGCCGCGCTCGCGCGAGAGCATGTACACGCCAATGCCCAGAAACACCGTGTTGATGACCAGCACAAACAGCATCGAGGTGGCGTCCAGCACCAGATAACGGTGGGCAAAGTAGAGTGGCAGGCGCTCCAGGGGCAGGGCCAGAAAGCTGGCCACCGTGGCCAACCAGATCAGCAGCGCCAGGCACAGCATCACTGGCAGGATCCAGCGTCCGCTGTCCGGCTTTGCTGGTGGTACGGCCCTGGTGTCGGCTGCCTGCAGGCTGGTGGCAGTCATGGCGTTTCTCCGGACACCGCCGCCAATGCCGGTCCGGACGGCTCGGATGCGGCCACCAGCCAGCTGCCGATCGTGACCGTCAGCAAATACACCAGGCTGATGGCCAGGTGCACCGGCAGCGGCCAGGGCTCTGGCATCAGCGACTCAAACAGGGCCAGGGCGTTTTCCATGAACAGCAGGGCCACCAGTTGCGCCAGCCGCTGCTGGTTGCTGGCCAGAATCAGGAAGGCAATCACTACCGTGGCGGCGGCCACGCCCAGGGTCAAGGCGCGCACATCGGCGCGCGCGCCATCGCCGAACTTGAAGGCGAAAATGATCAGGCTGGTGGCAATGCCCCAGGCAAACAGGTTGGAAGGCATCAGGCTGAGCTGGGCCTGGACCTGCAATGCCAGTGCGCGGCGCAGCAGATAGGGCACCAGCAGGGCGCGCACCAACAGCACCTCGGCGCCGGCCAGGGCGGCATGCGCGCTTAAGGGCTGATGTTGGGTCAAGGTGATCCAGCCCAGGCTCAGGGCCTGCACGCTCAACCACAAGGGTGCGGCCGAGACCCGGCCGAAGAAGGCCGGAATCAGGGTCGCCAACAGGCACAGCATCAGGGCCAGCGTCATGGATTGCCTCCAGTCACGCCGACCACCGCCATGCCAGCCAGAGCCAGGGCCGAAGCCAGCAACAGATAGCCGCCTACCCAACGCAGGGGCAGACGGGCGCTAAGCGACTCCACGCAACCGACAGTCACGGCCACCGCCAGCATCGCCGCGACGCAGAACAGCAGGGCCGCGACCGGAGCGAGCCGGGGGTCAAAGGGGTTGAGCAGGGCGGCGATCAGGCCGGCGTACAGCGCCATCTTCAGGGCTGCGGCGTATTGCATGGCGGCCAACTCGGGACCGCTGTGGTCGAGAATCATCACCTCGTGGATCATGGTCAGCTCCAGGTGCGTTAGCGGGTCGTCCACCGGCACCCGCGAGGCCTCGGTTTGCAACAAAATCAACAGGGCCAGCACCAGCGGAACAGCCATCAAGGCAAAGTGGGCGCTGTGGTGCAGGGCGCCAATGGCATCGGCAAAACTGTGCATGCCGGTGGCTGCACTGGCCGTGCCCAGCAGCAGAAAAAAGGCCGGCTCGGCATAGGTGGAAAACGAGGCCTCGCGTGCCGCGCCCATGCCCTCGAAGGAACTGCCCACGTCCAGGGCGCAAACCATCAGCACGATGCGGCCCAGGCCCAGCGTGTAGGCCACGGCCACAAAGTCATGGTCAAACGACAGCGGCGCAAACTGACCCAGCAGCGGCACCATGCTGGCCGCCACCAGGCTGCAGACCAGCACCGCATAGGGGCCGCTGCGAAACAGGGCACTGGCCGTGGTGCTGAGAACGGCCTGTTTGCCCAGCAGGCGCCGCAGGTCCCACAGCGACTGCAACAGGCCGGGGCCGCGCCGTCCCACCCACCAGGACTTGGTGCGGTTGACCACGCCCACCAGCAGAATCGGCATGGCAAGTACCAGCAGCAGGTGCAGCAGCGATAGCATCATGGCAGGGCGCCCTCGACCAGAAACACCAGCATGGCAATCAGCACCAGGGCCGCGAGCGCCATGGAGAAGGCCAGACGCGGGTCGTCCTCCTGCATCTTGTGGGACAGCTCGGCGGCGGTTTCGTCGCCGTGGCCGATCACCGAATACAGACGCCGCTCCACCGCATCCACGCAATCGGTCACCACATAACTGCCCTGCGGAAAGTAGCCGACCGGTGCCTTGCGGCGCTCCACCAGGGTCAGCACATTCTTGAACTGCCGCGCAAAGTCGATCGAAAAGCCGGTGCCGGTGTACTGCATGCGGGTATTCGGAGCCCCATAGCCGCAGGCCCAGGTGGCGCCGTGCTCCAGGTTCTTGGCTCGCTCAGCCCGAAAACGCAGCCACAGCACCAGCAGAATGAGCAGCAGCAGGCCCAGGGACAGGGCGCCTACGCGTGTCAGCGTGGCGGCAACAGCTGCCAGATTGGCTGCGGTGACCGAGTCCGGGCTGCCATGTAAAAACAAAGTGACAGGGCCGGCCACCATGGAAAATCCGGCCAGCGGAAAAATGCCCAGCAACAGACTACCCAGGGCATGCAGTCCCATCGGCAGCAGCATCCAGCGGTTCGCCTCCTGGCCAGGGGGCAGACTGTCGTCGCGTGCCGTGCCTAAAAAAATCACGCCAAATGCACGGGTGATGCTGAGGGCGGAGACCGCGCCTACAAAGGCCAGTGCCGCCGCCACCAGAGCCAGACTGAGCTGGGCCCAGATGCCAAGGGCGTGGCCACCCAGCAGGCCGGAATACAGCAGAAACTCGCTGGCAAAGCCGTTGAATGGCGGCAGGCCCGAAATCGCCAGGCCGCCACCGAGGAAACAGAATGCGGCCATCGGCATGAGCTTGACCAGCCCGCCCAGACGCTCCAGGTCCACCACATGCTTGACCTGGTAGACGCAACCGGCGGCATAAAACAGCTGGCACTTGAAGAAGGCATGGTTGAGCACATGCAGCAGGCCGCCGCCAAAGCCCAAAGCCACCATCAGCGGCAGGTCCCAACTCAGGCCCAGGCAGCCTATGCCAAAACCCATGCCGGCAATGCCGACGTTTTCGGTGGAGGAGTAGCCCAGCAGGCGCTTGAGGTCGCGCTGGCCCACGGTGTAGAGGCCGCCTATCAGCGCCGACAAGGCCGAAAACACAAGCAAAAACCAGCCCATCCATTCATCGGGCTTGCCCGACAACAAGATAAAGCGCAGCAGTGCATACAGACCGGCCTTGTGGATCACGCCCGACATCAGGGCCGAGACATGGGCCGGTGCCGCGGCATGGGCGCGCGGCAGCCAGGAGTGAAAGGGAAAGAATGCCGACTTGAGGCCAAAGCTGGTCACCAGCAGCAGGAACACGGTATTGCGCAGCGTGCCGGGGTTGAGCCGCAGCCAGACACCAAAATCGTCCAGAAACCAGGACTGGCTATGGGTGTACAAGATCATCACCGCAGCCACCAGAAAGATCAGACCGATGTGGGTGGATACCAGGTAGTTGAAGCCGGCAAAGCGCACCTTCTGATTGGGGTAGTCCCAGATCACCAGCAGCCAGGCCGCCAGGGCCGCAATCTCCCAGCCAAACAGGAAGGTGACGGCATGTTCGCCGGTGTAGACCAGCAAAAATGAAACCGACACCATATTGAGCAGGGCGAAATGCACACCCAGATGGCGCGGGCCGTCGAAATAGCTGCGCAGATAGCCCACCGCGTAGACGCTGCCCAACAGGGTCATGGGCAGCGACCAGCTCAGAAAAAATGCCCCCAGCGCGTCCAGGCGAAAGTGCAGCTCGCCGATGGGATAGGCCCAGGGCAGGGCGCCGGTGATGTCCGCTGCGCCAAACAGCACCGGCAACACCACCGACCAGGCCAGGGCGGTAGCCAGTGCCTGGGACAGCAAGCCAATGCCTGCCCGCGCGCGGTTACGAATCGGCAACAGGCACAGAGCGGCGCCCAGCATCAATACCAGAACAGCCTGTATGAGTTGGTTCATGAAGGGCTTACGGCCTGGACAGCAGCCCGGTGCTAGGCCTTGTCGGCCACGTTGGATGTCAGCCACTCGGGCAGCACCCGGTTGCCGGCGTTGTCGACGATGTATTGCCGAATCAGCTGGCGCACCACCTGGGAGGGCGTGCGGTCCTTGGCAGCGCAGATCTCCTCAAACAGTTTTTTCTTGTCCGGGTCAATCAGGACAGTCAGGCGTGCGGTTCGGTTTTCCATGGATCTTGGCTTGTTTGCGCTGGAGTATCAAGCAACGCATCTTATATGTGCGTGAAATGTTAATCAAGCCCCTGCCGTGGATGGCCGCTACGGTGCTCGTCAGGGAAGCGGGCTTTTGCTTCACGCATCACTTTCAGACCCTTTGCTAAGTGCTTCATTTAGAACGGTTTTTGCCTTGTTACAACCTGCGATTGCGGCGCTAAGTCCTTGATTTCATTGGAAATTTTTGTTGCAGGCCCGGTTGCAAGTGGGCCAATTGCTGATACAGTGCAAAAAAGTGGAATTAAGTGGTAATTAGTGCCCTTGATCAACCACGGTCCCACCGATTTTCAAAAAAAGGGTTTGTTGTCGTGTTTCAAGGTGCTTCGTCTCTCAGTCTGGATGCAAAAGGTAGGCTCTCCGTGCCGACCCGGCACCGTGACGTCCTGAGTGCGACCGCGGCCGGCCAACTGACGATGACCAAGCACCCCCATGGTTGCCTGATGCTGTTTCCCCGCCCCGAGTGGGAAAAGTTCCGTGAGCGCATTGCCAATCTGCCGATGTCGGCCCAGTGGTGGAAGCGCATCTTCCTGGGCAATGCCATGGATGTGGAGATGGACGGCACCGGCCGCGTGCTGGTGTCGCCCGAGCTGCGCAAGGCTGCCGGCATCAGCCGCGACACCATGCTCCTGGGCATGGGCAACCACTTTGAACTCTGGGACAAGGCCTTGTACGACGCCGAAGAGGCCAAGGCCATGCAGGGCGACATGCCCGATGTCTTCAAGGACTTTTCTTTCTAAGGCGCGCAGTGGAAACCACCTGGAACCATGCCACCGTGCTGTTGAACGAAGCGGTAGACGCATTGTTCAAAGACGGCGATACGCCTTATCCCGATGCGGCCGACGGAACCTATGTCGATGCCACATTTGGGCGCGGCGGCCACTCACGCCTGATCCTGTCGCATCTGTCGCTTGCCGGGCGCCTGATTGCCTTTGACAAGGATCCACAGGCCGTGGCCGAGTCGGCCTCGATTGCGGACGCGCGCTTTTCCATTCGCCACCAGGGCTTTGCCAACCTGGGTGAGCTGCCAGCGGGCAGCGTGGCCGGCTTGTTGATGGACCTGGGCGTGAGCTCGCCGCAGATCGACAACCCGGCGCGGGGATTCAGTTTCAGGAACGAGGGGCCACTGGATATGCGCATGGACACCACGCGCGGCGAAAGTGTTTCCCAATGGCTGGCAACAGCAGATGTCGGTCAAATCACGGAGGTGATACGTGAATATGGTGAAGAACGGTTTGCTGGGCCAATTGCAAAGGCGATTGTTGCTCGCCGACAGGAACGGGGCCCTCTTGCAACCACCACCGAGCTGGCCCAACTCGTGGCTGAGCAGGTCAAAACCCGCGAGCCGGGCAAGGACCCTGCAACGCGCACATTTCAGGCTTTTCGGATTTTCATCAACGCCGAGCTTGAAGAGCTGCAACAAGCGTTAGAAGCCAGCCTGAAGGTGCTGCAACCGGGCGGGCGTCTGGCGGTGATCAGTTTTCATTCGTTGGAAGACCGCATCGTCAAGCAATTCATTGCCAAGCACTCGCGCGAGGAATATGACCGCCGCGCCCCCTTCGCTGCACCGAAGGTGATGCAGCTGCTGTCACTGGGCCGGGTCAAACCGAGCGAGGAAGAAATCAAGGGCAACCCGCGCTCGCGCAGCGCCATCATGCGCGTGGCGCAGAGGACGGCGGCATGACTAGGATTAACCTGGTGCTGTTGCTGGCGGTGGTGCTGAGCGCCATCTACCTGGTCAATGTCCAGTACGAATCGAGGCGCCTGTTTACCGAACTGGACAAGGTGCGCGCCGAAGAACACCGCTTGAGCAGCGAACTCGATCGGCTTGAGGTGGAAAAGCGCGGCCAGGCCACCTCGGCAAGGGTGGAAAGACTGGCCCGCGAGAAGCTCCAGATGCGTCTGGTGATGCCGGCCATCACCACCTATGTGAGCTACACCGAGCCGGTCAAGTCCGCGGCTGGCAATGCCGCCGACGCTGCGTCCAAGGCCCAGGCTGCCACTCCCCCAGCCCAGGGGACCAAGCCGTGAGTCGCAGCGTGCGTTACACCTCCAGCCCCTTGCTGGCCAGCCGCACGCCGGTGTGGCGCAGCAAGTTTGTGGTAGCTGCCATCGCCCTGGCTTTTTGCGGCCTGGCCGCACGCGCCGCCTACATCCAGGTGTTTGCCAACCGGTTTTTTCTACACCAGGGCGAGGTGCGCTTTGCCCGCACCCTGGAGCTGCCGGCCTACCGGGGCCGCATTCTGGACCGCAACGGCCTGATTCTGGCCTCCAGCGTGCCCGCGCCCAGCATCTGGGCTATTCCCGACGACGTGGATACCGACGGCGAACACCCCAAGCTGCAGGAACTGGCCAAGCTGTTGGACATGCCCTATGCCGATCTGGCCAAGAAGCTCGACGAGGACAAAAGCTTTGTCTGGATCAAGCGCCAGGTCGACGCCGGCACCGCCAAGCAAATCGCCGCGCTCAATCTCAAGGGCATTTACCAGCGCAAGGAATACAAGCGCCAGTACCCCGAGGGTGAGGCCGCCGCCCATGTGGTGGGCTTTACCAATGTGGAAGACAACGGCCAGGAAGGCGTGGAGTTGCTCTACAACAAGCGCCTCTTGGGTAAGTCCGGTCTGCGCCGCGTGATCAAGGACCGTCTGGGCCGTGCCGTGGAAGACGTAGGCGAAATCGTGCCACCGGTGGACGGCCAGGACATCCAGCTCAGCATCGACAGCAAGGTGCAGTTCTTCGCCTACCAAAAGCTCAAGGAAGCCGTGTTGCAGCAGCGCGCCCAGGCCGGCAGCATCGTGGTGCTGGACGCCGTCAGCGGCGAGGTGCTGGCCCTGGCCAACTACCCCAGCTACACCCCCGACAAGCGGCTGAACCTGACCGGTGCCCAGTTGCGCAACCGGGCCCTGACCGATACGTTCGAGCCTGGCTCGGTGATGAAACCCTTCACCATTGGCCTGGCGCTGGAAAGCGGCCACGTCAAGCCAAGCACCATCATCGACACCGCTCCCGGCTCCTGGTCCATTACCGGCGTCACCATCCACGACTCGCATGCCCACGGCGCGCTCACCGTCGAGCAGGTGATCCAGGTGTCTAGCAATGTCGGCACCGCCAAGATTGCCATGGGCATGCCGGCCAGCGCCATGTGGGAGACCTTTTCCGCAGCCGGCTTTGGCCAGAAGCCGCAGGTTGAATTTCCGGGCGTGGTCTCGGGCCGCCTGCGCCCCTGGGCCAAATGGCGCCCGATCGAGCAGGCCACCATGTCCTACGGCTACGGCCTATCGGCCTCGCTGTTCCAGATGGTGCATTCCTACACCGTGTTCTCGCATGACGGCGAGATCATTCCCGTCACGCTGATGAAGAACACCGAGCCCGCCGTCGGAGTGCGCGTGTTCTCACCCGCCACGGCCACGGAAATTCGCAAGATGCTGCAAATGGCGGCAGGCCCCGGCGGCACCGGCCCCAAGGCCCAGACCCAGGGTTACTCGGTCGGCGGCAAGTCTGGCACCGCGTACAAACAGGTTGGCAAGGGCTATGGCACGGACAGCAACCGCAAATACCGTGGCTGGTTTGTCGGCATGGCACCGATAGACAAGCCGCGCCTGATCGTGGGCGTGATGCTGGATGAGCCCAGCGCTGGCCATTACTTTGGCGGCGATGTGGCCGCCCCGGTGTTCAGCGACACCGTGCAGCAGACCCTGCGTCTGCTCAATGTGCAACCGGACATGTCGGTGCGCCCCAGCATCGTTGCCAATGCGGTGGAGGAGAGTTTCTGATGCTGCACACCACTACACAGGCCGCGCTTTGGCTCAAAGAACATGTCACCGGCAGCCTGCGCACCGACAGTCGCATGGTGCAAGCTGGCGACGCCTTTATCGCCTGGCCGGGTGCGGCGGTGGACGGGCGCTCCTTTGTGGCTGCCGCCTTGCAAGCCGGTGCTGCGGTTTGTCTGGTCGAGGCCGAGGGCGCCGAAGCCTTTGATTTGGCAGACGGCCGCGTGGAGCGCTTTGCTGGCCTGAAGGCCGCCACCGGAGCGATTGCCGCCGACTACTTTGGCCATCCCTCCAAGGAGCTGGCGGTGCTGGCAGTGACCGGCACCAATGGCAAGACCTCGACCGCCTGGTGGCTGGCGCAGGCCCTGTCGGCGCTGCCAGCCGAGCTGGCCATTCCCTGCGGCATGATCGGCACGCTGGGCGTGGGTCGTCCGCCCGCCGCCGACACATTGGAAGACGCCGCCAGCGCCCAGGGCCATGTGCTGCCCACTGGTTTGACCACGCCCGACCCGGTGCTGCTGCAAGCCGCGCTGCGCTGCTTTTCCGATGAGGGTCTCCAGGCCTGCGCCATCGAGGCCTCCAGCATAGGCATTGAAGAAGCCCGCCTGGACGGCACGCACATTCGCGTGGCCTTGTTCACCAATCTCACGCTGGACCATCTGGACTACCACGGCGGCATGGACGCCTATTGGCAGGCCAAGCGCCGCCTGTTTGCCTGGCCCAGGCTGCAAAGTGCGGTGCTCAACATCGACGACCTGCGCGGCGTGGAGCTGGCAGCCGATTTGGCTGGCGGTTTGCTTGATGTGTGGACCGTGTCCGCGGTCGGACCTGCCCGGCTGCAGGCACGCCATCTGGTGTACCACGCCAGTGGCATCGCGTGTGAAGTGGTGGAGGGCGATACCGTGCTGCCCTTGCAGACCCGGTTGATTGGCGGCTACAACATCTCCAACCTGCTGGGCGTCTTGGCCGCCATGCGCGCCCTGGGCGTGCCGCTGGCGGATGCGGTCCGTGCCTGCAGCACCCTGCATGCCGTACCGGGTCGCATGGAATGTCTGGGCGACGCCGACACGCCGCTGGTGGCGGTGGACTATGCCCATACCCCGGACGCACTCGATCACGCCTTGGCCGCGCTACGCCCCTTGGTGCAGGCGCGCGGCGGCAGGCTCTGGTGCGTGTTTGGTTGCGGTGGTGACCGCGACAACTCCAAGCGTCCGCTGATGGGTGCCATAGCGGCCAAGCTGGCCGACCAGGTGGTGGTAACCAGCGATAACCCGCGCAGCGAGAGGCCCGAGGCCATCATTGCCCAAATTCTGTTGGGCCTGCCCTCCTGCAACAGCGTGGTGGTGCAGAGCGATCGGGCGCAGGCGATTGCCCAGGCGATTCAGGGCGCGGCGCCCCAGGACGTGATTCTGCTGGCCGGAATGGGCCATGAGCTCACGCAGGAAATTGCCGGTGTGAAGTCCGCGTTTTCCGACCGGGTCCATGCAGCGGCGGCCCTGCAGCAATGGCGGCTGCGAGCCATAGGAGTCTCGGCATGAAACCCATGATGATCTTGCAGGCCGCTATGCAGTGGCTGTCCGGCGCGACCCTGGTAGGAGACGGTGGTGCTGCCGTTTTGCGCGTACACACCGACACCCGCAGCGTGGAGCGCGGTGATCTGTTTCTGGCCCTCAAGGGCGAAAAGTTCGATGCCAACCACATGCTGCATCAGGCCTGTGCGCAGGGCGCTTCTGCCCTGGTCTGCCATGCCGGTTTGCCTGCAGACAGCTACCCTGCGGGCATTCCCCGCATCGAGGTGGCCAACACCCATGTGGCGTTGACCGAACTTGCCACCGCTTGGCGTGCACAGTTCAGTCTGCCGCTGATTGCGGTGACCGGCAGCAACGGGAAGACCACGGTCACGCAAATGATTGCCAGCATCCTGAGCGCCGCCGCCGGTGACGATGCATTGGCCACACGCGGCAATCTGAACAACGAGATTGGCGTGCCACTGACGATCCTGCGGCTACGCCCCCACCACCGCATTGCCGTGGTCGAGCTGGGCATGAACCATCCCGGTGAAATCGACGCACTGGCTGCAGTGGCTCAGGCCACAGTGGCCCTAGTCAACAATGCGCAGCGCGAGCACCTTGAATTCATGCAAACGGTGCGGGCCGTGGCCGAAGAAAACGGCTGCGTCATTGGCCGTCTGCCGGTCAGCGGCATAGCGGTGTTCCCGGCGGATGAGGAATTTACCGGACTGTGGGCCGAGCTGGCCGCACCGCGCCGTGTGGCCGGTTTTTCTCTGGCAGCAACAGATCGCGAGCAGGATGTGAGTTGCGTCTCTGCAACCTGGGCCGACGCTGCTTGGGCCGTGCAGGCACGCGGTCTGGGCCAGGACTTCGCCTTTGCTCTGCACATTGCCGGGCGCCACAACGTCAAGAACGCGCTGGCCGCAGCCGCCTGCGCCCTGTCGGCCGGAGTGGCTGTGGATGCGGTGGTCCAGGGGCTGGAGGCCTTTGTGCCGGTCAAGGGCCGCTCACGCGCCATCAAGCTGGCGTTTGCAGACCGCAGCCGCACCCTGGTGGACGACACCTATAACGCGAATCCCGACTCGGTGCGCGCCGCCATCGCCGTGCTGGCCGAGCTGCCTGGTCCGCGCCTCTTGGTGCTGGGAGACATGGGTGAGGTTGGCGAGCAGGGCCCGGCCTTCCACGCCGAGGCCGGAACCGAAGCCAAGGCCGCCGGCATCGAGCAATTCTTCGCTATTGGCGAACTGGCCAAGGCTGCGGTGGCCGCCTTCCCCGGTGCGCAGCACTTTGACTCCATTGAAAACCTGAACGCCGCCGTGCTGCAAGCATTGCCGCAGAGCAGCAGCCTGTTGGTCAAGGGTTCGCGCTTTATGCGCATGGAGCGGGTAGTGGAGGCGGTATACGCCGCCGCGCAGGAAACGCAATGAAAAACAAGAACGAAAGACTCACATGCTGCTAAGCCTGGCCCAATGGCTGCAAACCCTGTCTCCGGAATTCGGTTACTTCCGCGTTTTCCAGTACATCACCTTTCGCGCCGTGATGGCTGCGCTGACGGCACTGTTGATTGGCCTGGCCGCAGGCCCCTACGTGATTCGCCGCCTGACCGAACTCAAGATCGGCCAGCCGATCCGCGGTTATGGCATGGAAAGCCATTTGGCCAAAAGCGGCACACCGACCATGGGCGGTGTGTTGATCCTGCTGTCCATCGTCGTCTCCACACTCCTTTGGTTTGACTGGAGCAACCGCTTTGTCTGGATTGTGCTGATCGTCACGCTGGGCTTTGGTGCCATTGGCTGGGTCGATGACTGGCGCAAGGTGGTGCGCAAGGACCCCGAAGGCATGCGCTCGCGCGAAAAGTATTTCTGGCAATCGCTGATTGGACTACTGGCGGCGCTGTACTTGGTTTTCAGCATTTCCGAGAGCTCCAATATGCGCGTGATGGAGTTGTTTTTCCAATGGGTCAGTTCGGGCTTTGATGTGAATCTGCCGCCCAAGGCCGGTCTGCTGCTGCCCTTCTTCAAGGAGGTGAGCTACCCGCTGGGCGTGTTGGGATTTGTCATCCTCACCTATCTAGTGATCGTGGGCTCCAGCAACGCCGTCAACCTCACCGACGGCCTGGATGGACTTGCCATCATGCCGGTGGTGCTGGTGGGCTCCTGCCTGGGCATATTTGCCTATGTCACCGGTAGCGCCGTGTACTCCAAATACCTGTTTTTCCCGCATATTTCGGGCTCTGGCGAACTGATGATTTTTTGTGCGGCCATGGCCGGTTCGGGCCTGGCCTTTTTGTGGTTCAACACCCATCCGGCCCAGGTGTTTATGGGCGATGTGGGCGCGCTGGCTTTAGGAGCGGCGCTGGGTACCGTGGCCGTCATCGTGCGCCAGGAAATTGTGCTGGCCATCATGGGCGGTATCTTTGTGGTCGAGGCCCTGTCGGTGATGCTGCAGGTCAGCTACTTCAAATACACCAAAAAGAAATTCGGTGCCGGAAAGCGCCTCTTGAAGATGGCGCCACTGCACCACCATTTTGAGAAGCATGGCTGGAAGGAAACGCAGGTCGTGGTGCGCTTCTGGATCATCACCATCCTGCTGTGCCTGATCGGCCTGTCCACCCTGAAGCTGCGCTAAACATGTTTGCCCCCACGTTTGCTGCTACGCAGCTGCTCTGCCCCCAAGGGGGCCGTACGCCTCCTTGGGGCGGCCCGGCGGAGGCTTGTCATGCATAACCTGCAAGGTCTCCACGTCATGGTTCTGGGCTTGGGTGCATCCGGCCTGGCCATGGTGCGCTGGTGCGCGTTGCACGGTGCCGTGGTGACCGTGGTGGATACGCGCGAAGCGCCACCGCAACTGGCCGTGCTGCGCCAAGAGCTGCCGGATGTGCGCTTCGTGCATTCGGATTTCAACGCTTCGCTGATTGAAGGCAGCTCCATTCGCGCCGTCTTCAAGAGCCCTGGTCTGAGCCCGGCAGAGACCGTTGGCGTGATGGACGCAGCGCAGACTCTAGGTCTATGGGTGGGCGGTGAACTCAGCCTGTTTGCACAAGCACTCGAGGACCTGGCGCAAAGCGCTGTGCCGACCATCCACGCGCTGTATGCACCAAAGGTGCTGGCCATCACCGGCACCAATGGCAAGACTACCGTCACCTCGCTTACCGGCCATCTGGTGCGCTGGGCCGGAAAAAGCGTGGCCGTGGCCGGCAATATCGGCCCGACCCTATTGGATACGCTGACCAAGGCCCTGGCCGAAGATGCCCTGCCCGAAATCTGGGTGCTGGAACTCTCCAGCTTCCAGCTTGATCTGCCCAGCGGCCTGGAGCCCACGGCTGCCGTGGTGCTGAACCTGAGCCAGGACCACCTGGACTGGCATGGCAGCATGCAAGCCTATGCCAAGGCCAAGGCGAATATCTTTGGTTCCACCGGACTGATGGTGCTGAACCGCGAAGACCCGTCCGTCATGGCGATGCGCCCGGCTCCCATTCGGGCCAAACTGCAGCGGCCCATCGAGCGTGAATATGTGACCTTCGGCACCGACATGCCGCAGCGCCCTGGTGACTTTGGTCTGGAAGACATGAACGGCATGGTCTGGCTGGTGCGTGCGCTGGAAGCCGACGAGACGCGCAAGCCAAGGCGTCGCGCCGCCGGGCCGCCCCAAGGCGCGACAGCCCCCCTGGGAGGTAGCGCAGCACACGCAGTGGCAAGCATGGGGGCCTACGATGATGAAGAACTATATTTTCAGCGCTTCATGCCGGCCGACGCACTGCGCATTCGCGGTCGCCACAACGCCAGCAATGCCTTGGCTGCCTTGGCGCTGTGCTCGGCGGCGGGTTGTGCGCTGGGCCCCATCCTGTTTGGCCTGCGCGAATACCGCGGCGAGCCGCACCGCGTGGAAAGCGTAGGCATTTTGAACGGCGTGGAATTCTTTGACGACAGCAAGGGCACCAATGTGGGCGCCACCGTGGCCGCTCTCAATGGATTGGGCGAAGACCGCAAGCTGGTGTTGCTGCTGGGTGGCGAAGGCAAGGGGCAAGACTTTTCGCCGCTGGCTGCACCTATTGCTCGCCATGTGCGCAGCGTCGTGCTGTTCGGCCGCGATGCGCCGCTGATTCGCGCGGCCATTGAAGCCTCGGAAGTACCGCTGCTGGACGCTGCTTCCATGGAGGACGCCGTGGCGCAAGCCAACCGTGCGGCGCACGCCGGTGACGCCGTGCTGTTGTCGCCGGCCTGTGCCAGCTTTGACATGTTCAAGGACTATGCGCACCGTGCACAGTGTTTTGTCGATGCGGTGCGTACGCTGGCGCTGGACAGTGGCTCAGACCTGGAGAGTGTCGTATGAGCACCGTCGCACACACTCTGAAGGGCTGGTTCTCGCGCAAGTCAGGATCGTCGCCGTCCTCGGTCTTGCCGGTGCGTCTGGGCGGGCGCGGTTCCTTTGCCCCCCATATCGCAAGCACCCAGATACGCGGCTTTGACCAGCCTCTGGTCTGGGTCACCGTAACCCTGTTGCTGTGGGGTCTGGTGATGGTGTATTCAGCCTCGATTGCCATGCCGGACAACCCTCGCTTTGCCAACTACGCGCATACCCATTTTCTGCTGCGTCACACCCTGTCCATAGGCGTGGCCTTTGTCGCCGCGCTGCTGGCCTTTCAGGTGCCTGTGGCGACCTGGGAAAAGGTCGCGCCCTATTTGTTTGTCGCCTCCTTGGTGTTGCTGATAGGGGTGCTGGTGCCCTTTATCGGCAAGGGCGTGAACGGCGCACGGCGTTGGATTGCCTTAGGGCTGTTGAACTTCCAGCCGTCTGAGCTGGCCAAATTTTCCGTGGTGCTGTATGCCGCCGATTACATGGTGCGCAAGATGGAGGTGAAGGAGCGATTCTTTCGCGCCGTCCTGCCCATGGGGGCTGCGGTGGCGGTGATCGGCATCTTGCTGTTGGCCGAGCCCGACATGGGTGCCTTCATGGTGATTGCAGTGATCGCCATGGGCATTTTGTTTTTGGGTGGGGTCAACGCTCGCATGTTCTTTCTGATCGCGGCGATTCTCATGGTGGCTTTTAGCCTGATGATTGCCCTGAGCCCCTGGCGGCGCGAGCGCATTTTTGCCTACCTCAATCCCTGGGACGATGCCTATTCCATGGGCAAGGGCTACCAGCTGTCGCATTCGCTGATCGCTATCGGGCGCGGCGAAATTTTCGGCGTGGGACTGGGCGGCAGCGTGGAGAAGTTGCATTGGCTGCCCGAGGCGCATACCGACTTTTTGCTGGCCGTCATTGGGGAAGAGTGTGGACTTGTCGGTGTGCTGATCGTGATCGCCCTGTTCCTCTGGATGACCCGTCGTCTGATGCAGATCGGACGCCAGGCCATCGCCCTGGACCGCGTGTTTGCCGGTCTGGTTGCTCAGGGTCTGGGCATCTGGATGGGCTTTCAGTCCTTCATCAATATGGGTGTGAACCTGGGAGCCCTGCCGACCAAGGGCCTGACCTTGCCACTCATGAGCTATGGCGGCTCGGCGATTCTGATCAATCTCATTGCCATCGCGGTGGTGCTGAGAATCGACTACGAAAACAGGCAACTCATGCACGGAGGCCGTGTATGAGTAAAACCCCCTGTGCCTTGGTCATGGCCGGCGGCACCGGCGGCCATATTTTTCCGGGTTTGGCCGTGGCCGAGGCGCTGCGCGCCAAGGGCTGGCGCGTGCACTGGCTGGGCGCGCCCGGCAGCATGGAAACCCGACTGGTGCCTGCGCGTGGCTTCACGCTGGAAACGATTGCATTCGGCGGCGTGCGCGGCAAGGGCCGATGGACCCTGCTGCTGTTGCCGCTGCGCCTGTTGCGCGCTTGCTGGCAAGCCCTGCAGGTGCTGCGCCGCGTCAAGCCCGATGTGCTGGTAGGTCTGGGCGGCTACATCACCTTCCCCGGCGGCCTCATGGGCAAGCTGATGGGCAAGCCCCTGGTGCTGCATGAGCAGAACTCGGTGGCCGGTATGGCCAACAAGCTGCTGGCCTCCATCGCCGACCGCGTGTTTACCGCCTTTCCCGATGTCATCGCCAAGGGCCGCTGCGTTGGCAATCCGCTGCGCGCTGAATTCTTGACACAAGCCGAGCCGCAGGACCGCTTTGTAGGTCGCAGCGGCTCCCTGCGGCTGTTGGTGGTGGGTGGCAGTTTGGGCGCGCGGGCGCTCAACAGCATCGTGCCCCAGGCGCTGGCACTGATTCCCGAGGCGCAGCGTCCCACGGTGATCCACCAAAGCGGCGAAAAACAGATCGACGAGCTGCGTGCCAACTACGCGGCCAGCGGAGTTGCCGCCACACTTACCCCGTTTATTACCGACACCGCCCAGGCCTTTGCCGATGCCGATCTGGTGCTGTGCCGCGCCGGTGCCAGCACCGTCACCGAGCTGGCCGCCGTCGGTGCTGCGGCCCTGTTTGTGCCGTTTCCCTCGGCGGTTGATGACCACCAGACCAGCAACGCCAGATTTCTGGTGGACCAGGGCGCGGGTTGGTTATTGCCGCAAGCCGAGATGACGCCCGCGCGCCTGGCAAGCTTCATTGCCAACATAGACCGGCCCGCCTTGCTGCAGCGCGCGCTGGCAGCCAAACACATGCAACAACTGCGCGCCACCGATGCGGTGGTCGCCGCTTGCGAGGAACTAGTCCAATGAAACACGCGATCAACATATTCACTTCTTCGAGAAATAGGAATGCCGACGAAATGAAGGGGTCTGTATGAAACACGCCATCAAGCACATTCATTTCGTCGGCGTGGGCGGCTCGGGCATGTCCGGCATTGCCGAGGTGCTGTGCAATCTGGGCTACACCATTTCGGGCTCCGACCTGGCCGACAACGCCACCACCAAACGCTTGGCAACGCTTGGCATCACCACCTATGTAGGCCACAGCGCCGACCATGTCACCGGCGCCGATGCGGTGGTGACGTCCACCGCCGTCAAGCAGGACAACCCCGAGGTGATTCGCGCCCGCGAGATGCACATTCCCATCGTGCCGCGCGCCCTGATGCTGGCCGAGTTGATGCGCCTCAAGCAAGGCATTGCGATTGCCGGCACCCATGGCAAGACCACCACCACCAGCCTGGTGGCCAGCGTGCTTGCACAGGCCGGTCTGGACCCGACCTTTGTCATTGGTGGACGCCTCAATAGCGCGGGTGCCAATGCCCGACTGGGCAGCGGTGAGCACATCGTGGTGGAGGCCGATGAGTCGGACGCATCGTTCTTGAACCTGCTGCCGGTGATGGCGGTGGTGACGAATATCGACGCCGACCACATGGAAACCTATGGCCACGACTTCAACCGTCTCAAAAAAGCCTTTGTCGATTTTCTGCACCGCATGCCCTTTTATGGCACTGCCATTCTGTGCACCGACGATGCGGCGGTGCGCGACATCGTCAACGACGTGACCTGCCCGATTACCAGTTACGGTTTCAACGAGGACGCCCAGGTGCGCGCTGTCAATGTGCGAGCCGTCGGCGCACAAATGCACTTCATCGTGCAGCGCCGCAATGGCGTGGTGCTGCCTGACATGGATGTGGTGCTGAATCTGCCGGGCCTGCACAATGTGCTCAACGCCTTGTCGGCGATTGCCGTGGCGGTGGAACTGAATATTGAAGACGCTGCCGTGCAAAAAGCCCTGGCCGAATTCCGCGGCGTCGGACGGCGTTTTCAGCGCTATGGCGATCTGCCCCTGCCCAGCAGGGATGGCAAGCCGGGCGGCACGGTCACGCTGATTGACGATTATGGCCACCACCCGGTGGAGATGGCCGCCACCCTTTCGGCCGCGCGTGGTGCCTTCCCGGGTCGGCGTCTGGTGCTGGCCTTCCAGCCGCACCGCTATACCCGCACGCGCGATTGCTTTGACGATTTCATCAAGGTGATTGCCCTGTCGGATTCGGTGCTGCTGGGCGAGGTCTATGCCGCCGGTGAAGCGCCCATCGTCGCGGCCGACGGCCGCGCCCTGGCGCGTGCCCTGCGCATTGCCGGCAAGGTCGAACCGATCTTTGTGGACGACATTCTGACCATGCCGCAGGCGGCCATTGACAATTCCCGCGATGGCGATGTGCTGGTCTGCATGGGTGCCGGCTCCATTGGTGCGGTGCCTGCAAAGATTGCAGACATGTTGACAGTGAAAGGCGCCGTAGTATGACGATGCAGGAAGCAGCGAATATGAGCGCCGCCGGGCCGCCCCAAGGCGCGAAGGCCCCCACGGGGGGCAGCGCAGCACGCGAAGCGGCAAGCGTGGGGACCACATTCGGCAAGGTGGCCGTGCTGATGGGCGGCGCCTCGGCCGAGCGCGAGGTCTCTTTGATGTCTGGCGGCGGTGTGCTGAAGGCGCTACTTTCCATGGGCGTAGATGCCCATGCGTTTGACCCGGCAGAACGCGCGCTCGACGAGCTAAAACGCGAAGGCTTTGCGCGCTGCTTCATCGCGTTGCACGGGCGCTTTGGTGAAGACGGCACTGTGCAAGGCGCGCTGGAACTGCTGGGCATTCCCTACACCGGTTCCGGCGTCATGGCATCCAGCATCGCGATTGACAAGGTGATGACCAAGCGGGTGTGGATTGCAGAAGGCATTCCAACACCCCAATACAAGGTGCTGCACCAAGGCGCCTTTCAGCGGCGCGAGGTGATTGAGATACCGGACGCGCTGGGCCTGCCCCTCATTGTCAAACCCGCGCGTGAAGGCTCGTCGATTGGCGTGACCAAGGTCATGGGCTATTCCGGCATGGCCGAGGCCGTGTCCTTGGCCGGAACAATGGACGCCGACATTCTTTGCGAAGAATGCATAGAGGGCGATGAGGTCACCTGTCCGGTGATTGGCGAGGGCGACAAGGCGCAGGCCTTGCCTGTGATCCGCATCGTGGCGCCCGACGGCAATTACGACTACCAACACAAGTACTTTACGGAAGACACCCACTATCTGGTGCCGTCTGGAATTCCGCAGGGTGAAGAGGAAGCTATTCAGGCACTGGTGCTCAAGGCCTATCGGGTACTGGGTTGCCGTGGCTGGGGCCGTATCGACGTGATGATCGATGGCAAGACCCGCAAGCCCTATCTGCTGGAGATCAACACCTCGCCCGGCATGACGGGTCACTCCCTGGTGCCGATGTCGGCCAAGGCTGCCGGCATCAGCTACGAAGAGCTGTGCGTGCAACTGCTGCAGAGCGCCACTCTCGATGCGAAAGCGTTTGCATGAAATCCGCTCTGGTCACGCCCGTCGACGTCAAACTCATGAACCTCACGGTTGCCGTGCTGGTGCTGGTGTTTGTCGCCCTGTGCGCGGTGGCCAGCGTGCGTCTGCTGTCGCGTGCCAGCCAGTTTGATATCCAGGGCATTCGCGTTGTCGGCGATACCCGCCACAACAACAGCGTGAGCTTGCGTGCCAATGTGGCGCCGCGCATTGTTGGCACATTTTTGACCGTCGATCTCGAGCGCGTACGGGCCGCCTTTGAGGCTGCTCCCTGGGTGCGTCGCGCCGTGGTGCAGCGTGACTTTCCGAATCGCCTGCGCGTGACGTTGCAGGAGCACCAGCCGGTGGCGCTGTGGGGCGGTGAGGGCGACGCGCGCCTGGTCAACAGCTTTGGCGAGGTGTTCGAGGCCAATATTGGCGAGGTCGATCAGGACAGCCTGCCCATGCTCAGCGGGCCCGAAGGTACAGGAGCCGAGGTGCTGGCCATGTACCGCGTCATCGCCCCGCTGTTTGCAGACAGGGAAATGCTGGTGGAGCAACTGGCGCTATCGGGTCGGGGTAGCTGGAGCCTACGACTGCAGGCCGGTGCCGAGATCGAACTGGGACGCGGCAGCCCCGACGAACTCAGGCCACGCGTGGAGCGCCTTTTGAAAACATTGACCCAGGTGGTGTCCCGCTATGGGCGGGCACCAGACGCAGTGGAGTCGGCCGATTTGCGGCATGAAAACGGATATGCCCTTCGCTTGCACGGTGTCAGCACCACGCAGTCGGATGTGGCAAAGAAATAATGCAACACAGGTGAACGCATGGCAAAAGAGTACAAAGATTTGATTGTAGGTCTGGACATCGGCACCGCCAAGGTGATGGTGGTGGTGGCCGAGGTCATGCCCGGCGGCGAGCTCAAGCTGGCCGGTCTGGGTGTCGCACCTAGCAATGGTTTGAAGCGTGGCGTGGTGGTCAACATCGACGCCACCGTGCAAAGCATTCAGGCCGCACTGAAAGAGGCCGAGTTGATGGCCGACTGCAAGATCACCCGCGTCTATACCGGCATCACAGGCAGCCATATCCGCGGCATCAACAGCAGCGGCATGGTGGCGGTAAAAGACCGCGAGGTGACGCAGGCCGATGTGGCACGCGTGGTGGAAACCGCCAAGGCCATCAACATCTCGACCGACCAGCGCCTGTTGCTGGTGGAGCCGCAGGAATTTATCATCGACGGCCAGGATGTGCGCGAGCCTATAGGCATGAGCGGCATCCGCCTGGAGGCCAAGGTGCATATCGTCACCGGCGCCCAGACCGCTGCCGAGAACATCATCAAGTGCGTGCGCCGCTGCGGCCTGGAAGTGGACCAGCTGATGCTCAATCCGCTGGCCAGCAGTCTGTCGGTGCTGACCAAGGATGAGCGCGAGCTCGGCGTGGCCATGGTGGACATTGGCGCGGGTACCACCGACGTTGCCATCTTCACCAATGGTGCCATCCGCCATACCGCCGTGATTCCGATAGCCGGTGACCTGATCACCAGTGACATCGCCATGGCCCTGCGCACGCCGACCAAGGACGCCGAAGATATCAAGGTCGAATCGGGACACGCCAAACAGTTGCTGGTCGATCCGGAAACCCAGGTCGAAGTGCCGGGACTGGGCGACCGCGGCCCGCGCATGCTGAGTCGTCAGGCACTGGCCGGTGTGATTGAGCCTCGCGTCGAAGAAATCTTTTCCCTGGTCAACCAGGTGATGAGGGAGTCAGGCTTTGAAGAGGTGTTGTCCAGCGGCATTGTGCTGACCGGTGGCAGCTGCGTCATGCCCGGCATGGTGGAGCTGGCCGAGGACATCTTTTTAAAGCCGGTGCGCCGTGGCCTTCCGCAATACCGCAGCGCCCTGTCCGATATGGTGGCCCATCCGCGCGCTGCCACCGTCATGGGACTGCTCGAAGAAGCCCGCCTGGGCCGCATGCGCGGCTACAAGGTGGCACAAAAACAAGGTTCCATGAAGACCGCTTTTGGCGGCATCAAGGACTGGTTCATTGGAAACTTCTGATGAATAAAAACAAAATTTGGTTGGCAAGAGGCAGTCCCCCAAATAGATCGCGATGTGTAGATCCACCTGCGTAATCTATTCAATACCCCCACGCAAAAAAGCATATTGATTCACGTACATTTGACATTCAGGAGTAACAAAGATGGCCATCGAAATGATTGAAGAAGAAGGTTTTAACCAGGGCACGCAGATCAAGGTGATCGGTGTAGGCGGTGGCGGCGGCAATGCCGTCGAGCACATGATCCAGTCCTCGGTGGACAACGTGGAATTCATCTGCGCCAACACCGACGCACAGGCCCTCACGCGCAGCTCCGCGCACAAGATTATTCAACTGGGTTCTTCGGGCCTGGGCGCCGGCAGCAAGCCCGACAAGGGCCGCGAGGCGGCAGAGCTGGCCGAGGCGGATATCCGCGAAGCAATTCAGGGCGCGCACATGCTGTTCATCACCGCCGGCATGGGCGGCGGCACCGGCACCGGTGCGGCGCCCATCATTGCCCGTGTGGCCAAGGAAATGGGCATTCTGACCGTGGGCGTGGTCACCAAGCCCTTCGACTTTGAGGGTGGCCGGCGCATGAGCAATGCGGATGCAGGCCTGGCCGAGTTGGAGGCCAATGTCGATTCGCTGATCGTGGTGCTGAACGAAAAACTTCTGGAAGTCCTGGGCGACGACATCAGCCAGGAAGAGGCGTTTGCCCAGGCCAATGACGTGCTGAAAAACGCCGTCGGTGGCATTGCCGAAATCATCAATGTGCCGGGCCATGTCAACGTCGACTTTGAAGACGTGCGCACCGTCATGGGTGAGCCCGGCAAGGCCATGATGGGCACCGCGATGGCCAAGGGTCCGGACCGCGCCCGCATCGCTGCCGAACAGGCTGTTGCCTGCCCGCTGCTCGAAGGCATTGACCTGTCTGGCGCCAAGGGCGTGTTGGTGCTGATCACCGCTGCCAAGGGTTCTTTGAAACTGTCCGAATCCAAGCTGGCCATGAACACGATTCGCGCCTTCGCATCGCCCGATGCGCATGTGATCTACGGCACCGCCAACGATGACAGCCTCGGTGAAGAAATCCGCGTCACCGTGGTCGCCACCGGCCTGTCCCGCAGCGGCCAGCGCCCCCCGATCCGCGTGGTGCAGACCCAGCTGCGTACCGGCACCGACAACGTGCCCTTCAACGTACCCACCATGTCCAGTGCCGTGGGTGTACAAAACACGGCACCGGCCACCGTTGGACACGTCCAGACCGACTACGCCGGACTGAACACCCCGAGCGTGTGGCGCACCAATCGCACCCAGGCAGCAGCGCGCGTTGATGCGCTCTCCAGCGGCGGCATGGACGACTACGAGATCCCGGCCTTCCTAAGAAAACAGGCGGACTAAAATCACCCTGTGCTCAAACAAAGAACCCTCAAATCCCTCACCCACGCCGTAGGCGTCGGCCTGCACAGCGGACAGCGCGTGGAAATCACGCTGCGCCCGGCAGCGCCCGACACCGGCATCGTGTTCAGGCGCATCGATCTGCCGCAGGTGGTGGAGATTGCGGTGTCGGCCGAGGCTGTGACGGATACGCGCATGGCCTCCACCCTGTCCAAGGGAGGCGCCAAGGTGCTGACGGTGGAACATCTGATGTCGGCCTGTTGCGGCCTGGGGGTGGACAATCTGTATGTGGACATCACGGCCGAGGAGATTCCAATTCTGGATGGCTCGGCCGCCTCGTTTGTGTTCCTGTTGCAAAGCGCGGGCATCGAGCTGCAGAACGCGCCGCGCCGATTTATCCGCGTGACCCATCCGGTGGAGGTGCGCGAAGGGGAGGGTGCCAACCAGAAGTGGGCGCGCCTGGAGCCTTACCACGGCTACAAGCTCAAGTTTGAGATTGACTTCAACCATCCGGCGGTGGACTCCACCGGCCAGTGCGTGGAGTTCGATCTGAGCACCGGCTCGTATTCGCGCGACATCGCGAGGGCACGCACCTTTGGTTTCACCAAGGATGTAGAAATGATGCGCGCCAACGGCCTGGCCCTGGGCGGCGGTCTGGACAATGCCATCGTCATGGACGACTACAAGGTCTTGAACTCCGACGGTCTGCGCTATGACGACGAGTTTGTGAAGCACAAGATTCTGGACGCCATGGGCGACCTGTACCTGGTGGGCAAACCACTGCTGGCTAGCTACTCGGCCTTTCGCTCGGGACACGCCATGAATAACCAGCTCTTGCGCGCGTTGCTGGCCCATCCCGACTGCTGGGAAGTGGTGAGCTTCGAAGACGTCAAACAAGCACCTGCCGGTTTCGCGCAACCGGCGCGCGCCTGGTAAATACAGGAGCCCAGCATGCTGTTCTTTCGCTGGCTCGGCATGATGTTCGCGCTGGGCATCATCGCCAGCTTTGGCCTGTATATCGCCACCGGGCAGGAACGCTTTAAGCGCATCGGGCTTATGGGACTGAGGTGGGTGGTGCTGGCCGGACTCGGCTTTTTCGCAGTGCTCATCTTGGAGCGCATCGCGTAAGGCCAGCCTGGCCTTACGCTGCCTCCGTGCGGCCTAGCCCTCAATCTGCAGCGAGGGGCTGTTCCAGATTTTTTCGGCGTATTCGGCAATCGTGCGGTCAGATGAGAACGGGCCCATGCCAGCCACATTGCGCAGCGCCATGATGGCCCAGGCCTTGGGATCCAGGTAGGCGGCGTCCACCTTGGCTTGCGCTTCCACATAGCTGGCGTAGTCTGCCAGCAGCAAATAGTGGTCGCCCCAGGTGACCAGGGTATCGAAAATGGCTTGGTAGCGCTCCGGCTCTTCCGGGTTGAACAAGCCTGTGCGGATGGCTTGCAGTACGGCAGAAAGTTCAGGGATCTGCTCGACAATGCGGGCCGGCTGGTAACCGGCCGCACGCACGGCAGCCACCTCGGGCGTGGTCATGCCAAAGATGAAGATGTTGTCCGCGCCCACGTTCTGCAAAATCTCCACATTGGCACCATCCAGCGTGCCTATGGTCAGCGCACCGTTGAGCGAGAGTTTCATGTTACCGGTGCCCGATGCCTCGGTGCCAGCAGTGGAAATCTGCTCCGACAGGTCGGCGGCCGGGATGATCATCTCGGCCAGGCTGACGCTGTAGTTGGGGATGAACACCACTTTAAGCTTGTTGCCCACGCGCGGGTCATTGTTGATGACCTTGGCCACGTCATTGATCAAGCGGATGATGAGCTTGGCCATGTGGTAGGCCGAGGCGGCCTTGCCAGCAAAGATTACGACGCGCGGAACCACGACGGCGTCCGGGTTGTTGATGATGTGCAGGTAGCGGGTCACCACATGCAGCACATTGAGCAACTGGCGCTTGTATTCGTGTATGCGCTTGACCTGCACGTCAAACAGCGCATCGGTAGGAATTTCCAGACCTATGTGGCTCTGCACCCAGGCCGCCAGTCGGCGCTTGTTGACCAGCTTGGCCTGCTGGAAGCCAGTGATGACTTTTTCGTTGGTGAGAAGCGGCTGCAAGTCCTTGAGTTGCGTCAGGTCCCGGCGCCAGCCGCTGCCGATTTTCTTGTCCAGCAGCGCGGACAGAGCTGGATTCGCCTGGGCCAGCCAGCGCCGCGGTGTGATGCCATTGGTTTTGTTGTTGAAGCGCTCGGGCCAGAGCCGGGCAAAGTCGGCAAAGATCGACTCCTTCATCAGCTCCGAGTGCAGGGCCGATACGCCGTTGATGCTGTGGCTGGTCAGCACCGCCAGGTAGGCCATGCGCACGCGCCGGTCGCCATGTTCGTCCACCAGCGACACCTTTTGCAGCATACCGGCGTTCACACCGGCCTGAGCCAGGCCGGTCAGGAATTGGGCGTTGATGTCATAAATGATTTGCAGATGGCGCGGCAGGATGCGCTCCAACATGCCCACCGGCCAGGTCTCCAGCGCCTCGTGCATCAGTGTGTGGTTGGTGTAAGAGAACACCCGCTGGCACAGGCGCCAGGCGTAGTCCCAGGGCAGCTTGTGAACGTCGAGCAACAGGCGCATCAACTCGGGTATGGCCAGCACCGGGTGCGTGTCGTTGAGGTGAATGCTGACCTTGTCGGGCAGTTCATCAAAGCCTTCGTGGCGGCTGGTATAGCGGCGCAGCAGGTCTTGCACGCTGGCGCTGCAGAAGAAGTATTCCTGATGCAGGCGCAGTTCGCGTCCGGAGTCGGTGGAGTCATCTGGGTACAGCACGCGCGACACGTTTTCGCTGTGGTTCTTGCTCTCCACCGCCGCAAAGTAGTTGCCGCGATTGAATGCGCCTAGGTCAATTTCCTGGGTGGCCTTGGCCGACCACAGACGCAAGGTGTTGGTGGCCATGGTGTCATAGCCGGGAATGATGGTGTCATAGGCCATGGCCTGCACGTCATTGGAGTCGATCCATTTGAAGGCATCGCCTTCCTTGACTACGCGCCCACCAAAGCGCACCCGGTAGGTGACCTCGGGCCTGGCGAATTCCCAGGGGTTGCCGTGGGTCAGCCAATAATCGGGCACCTCCACCTGGCGGCCGTCCACAATGGTCTGGCGGAACATGCCGTAGTCGTAGCGTATGCCATAGCCAAAGCCTGGAATCGCCAGGGTCGCCATGGAGTCCAGAAAACAGGCTGCCAGCCGTCCCAGACCGCCATTGCCCAGGGCCGCATCGGGCTCCAGTTCGGCCAGGGCATCCATGTCCACACCAAAATCGAGCAGGGCCTGGCGCACGCGGTCGCGCAGACCCAGGGCCAGCATGGCGTTGCCAAAGGTGCGGCCAATCAGGAATTCCATCGACATGTAATAGACGCGTTTGGCATCCTTGGCGTACTGGGTGCGCGTGGTCTTCATCCAGCGCTCGACCAACTGGTCGCGCACCGCATAGGCTGCGGCATTGAGCCAGTCTTCGGCGCGCGCCACCTTGGGGTCTTTGCCCACGGTGAACATCAGCTTGTTGGCAATCGCATGCTTGAGCGACTCCAGATCGCGCCCCGGGGCATCAAACGGGAAGTCGGCTTGAGGATTCGCGGCGGCAAAAGGTGTGATGGAGTTCAAATCAGACTCTTGTAAAGGTTGGTGTAGTGTTGGGCTGCGCTGGCCCAGTCAAATGCAATTCGCATGCCACATTGGCGCACGCGGTTCCAGTCGGAGCGCCTGCGGTACAGCGCAAAGGCACGCCGGATGGCGCGCCGGTAGTCGCCGACCTCAAAGTCATCAAAGACAAAGCCGGTGGCGCTGTGGTCGTCCAGCGTCTCCAGATCTGTGTCCGTTACGGTGTCGGCCAATCCGCCAACCCTTCTCACCAGGGGCAAGCTACCATATTTTAGACCGTACATCTGGGTCAGACCGCAGGGCTCAAAGCGCGAGGGAACCAGGGTGACGTCGCTGGCGGCAAAGACGCGATGGGCAAAGTCTTCGTCGTAGCCTTTCCTGAATGCCACCTGCAGCGGGTGCATCTTGGCCTGCAGCGTGAAGGCCTGCTCCAACTGCGTGTCGCCATTGCCCAGCACCAGCAGCTGGCCGCCGTGCGAAATGATTTCATCCAGGCCGGACAGAACCAGGGGCAGGCCCTTTTGCTCGGTCAAGCGGCTGACCACGGTAAACAAGGGGGCATCGGCATCCACCGTCAGGCCCATGGTGGCCTGCATGTCGGTCTTGTTGCGCACCTTGCCGGTCAGGTTGCGCACGTCATAGCGGTGCGCCAGATGGCTGTCGGTGGCCGGATTCCAGACGCTATCGTCCACCGCGTTGAGGATGCCGCTGAGTTGCGAGGCCCGAACGCGCAGTAGCCCGTCCAGGCCACAGCCCTGTTCGGAAGTCTGGATTTCGCGCGCATAGGTGGGGCTGACGGTGGTGATGTGGCTGGCATAGGACAGGCCGGCCTTCATGAAGGAAATCTGGCCGTGGTATTCCATGCCCTGCATGCTGAACACATAGCCGGGCAGGCCCAGGTCGCCAAAGTTCTGCGGCCAGAATACGCCCTGGTAGGCCAGGTTGTGGATGGTGTAGATGCTGGGCACGCGCGGGCCTTGGCCAGCGTTCCAGACCGCCAGACAGGCAGGTGCCAGGGCGGCATGCCAGTCGTGGCAATGCACCAATTCGGCGCTCCAGTGCGTGTCCAGGCCGTGCGCTAGGTGCGCAGCGCCCCAGCCCAGGGTGGCAAAGCGACGGTGGTTGTCGCTGTAGGGGTGTTTGTTGGCATCCTCGTAGGGGTTGCCGGGCCGGTCATAGAGGCCAGGCGCTACCAGCACATAGGCATAGACGATGAGATCGCCCTTGCTGCAGGCTGGCAATGCGCCAAACAGCACCTCCACCGACTCGCCCCAGGGCGTGCCAAAGGAGCCTACGCGCACCGGGTCTGTCAGTCCGGCCAGAATCGCTGGAAAGCCGGGCAACAGCACCCGGGCGTCGCAGCCCTGGGCCAGCAGGGCGGCCGGCAGGGCGCCGGCAATGTCGGCCAGACCGCCGGTTTTCAGGAGGGGAAAGATTTCGGCACTGACCTGCAGTATGCGCATGGGGGTTCCAGGGTTTCGGGTTGATGTGGCTTAGTTGGGCAGGCGTTTGAGCATGTCGCGCGTGACCAGCACCACGCCATTTTCGCTGCGCTCGAAGCGCGCAGCATCCTGTGCCGGATCTTCTCCTATGACCAGCCCATCGGGCAGCGTGCAACCGCGATCCACCACGATTTTGCTCAGGCGGCAGCCACGGCCTATGGTGACCTCGGGCAGCAGCACGGCCTGGTCTATGGTGCAATAGGAATGAATTCGCACGCTGGAGAACAGCACCGAGTTGCTGACCGTGGAGCCCGACACAATGCAGCCGCCCGAGACCATGGTGTTGATGGCCTGGCCATGCTTGCCGTCGGCATCCTGCACAAACTTGGCCGGTGGCAACTGGCGTTGACTGGTCCAGATCGGCCAGCTGGTGTCGTAAATATCGAGCTCGGGCGTGACCGATGCCAGGTCCAGATTGGCCTCCCAGAAGGCGTCGATCGTGCCGACGTCGCGCCAGTAGGGTGCTGCGTCGGGCGTGGACGACACGCAGGACATGGAGAAAGGGTGGGCCACGGCCCGGCCTTCGGCCACCACCAGCGGAATCACATCCTTGCCGAAGTCGTGGCTGGAGCCGGGGTTGGCGATGTCGGCGTCCAGCAGGTCGTACAAGTACTGGGCAGTGAAAATATAAATGCCCATGCTGGCCAGCGACACGTCCTCATTGCCGGGCATGGGTGGTGGGTTGTCCGGCTTTTCGACAAACTCTATGATCTTGCGCGTCTCGTCCACGGCCATGACACCAAAGGCGCTGGCCTCGTCGCGCGGCACCTCGATGCAGCCCACGGTGCAACCCGCGCCGCTGGCCACATGGTCGGCCAGCATCAACGAATAGTCCATCTTGTAGACATGGTCGCCGGCCAGGATGACGACATATTCCGGGTTGCTGCCCTGGATGATGTCGATGTTCTGGTAGATCGCGTCGGCCGTGCCGCGGTACCAATGTTCCTCGTCCAGGCGCTGCTGGGCCGGTAGCAGGTCCACCATTTCATTGAGCTCGGCGCGCAAAAAGCTCCAGCCGCGTTGCAGATGCCTGAGCAGCGAATGCGACTTGTACTGGGTGATGACGCCGATGCGGCGGATGCCCGAGTTCACGCAATTGGAGAGTGCAAAGTCGATAATGCGGAACTTGCCGCCGAAGTACACCGCCGGCTTGGCGCGCTTGTCGGTCAGCTGCTTCAGGCGCGAGCCGCGCCCGCCGGCCAGCACCAGGGCAATGGTGCGGCGCACCAGCATGTGCGGCTGCATCATGCGGTCATGGGGGTTGTTGTGGGTGGTGTCCAGCAAGTTCACGGAAAGCTCCTTTTTTGAATCGTTCAAATTGGTTTGAATACGGGGTTCAGGTCATGACCGTGGGTTGTTCCATACCGGTCAGGCTGCGGATATGGGCCAGCGTCTCGGCCAGATCGATCAGCGGCTTTAGTGCGCTTTGCGCCTCCAGGTCATGGCGGCTGGCGTCGGGCTCATGACGCTCCAGGTAAACGCGCAAGGTAGCACCCTCGGTGCCGGTGCCCGACAAGCGGAACACCACGCGCGAGCCGTCGGTGAGGATCACACGTATGCCCTGCTTCTGGCTGACGCTGCCGTCCACCGGGTCGGTATAGGCAAAGTCATCGGCCAGGGCAATCGCGCAGCCGGCCACGGTGGTGCCGGGCAGGCTGGCCAGGGATGCGCGAAGACCGGCCATCAACGTGTCTGCCTTGTCCGTGGGAATGGCTTCGTAGTCATGGCGCGAATAGACGCAGCGGCCATGCTCCGTCCAGAGTTCACGCACCAGGGTCTCGACCGATTTGCCGCTGGCGGCGACCAGATTGATCCAGAACAGCACGGCCCACAGGCCATCTTTTTCACGCACATGGTCGGAGCCCGTGCCATAGCTTTCTTCGCCGCACAGCGTCACCTTGCCGGCATCCAGCAGATTGCCGAAGAACTTCCAGCCGGTGGGCGTTTCATAACAGGGAATGCCCAGCGACTTGGCCACACGGTCTGCCGCGGTGGAGGTGGGCATGGAGCGCGCCACACCGGCCAGGCCCTTGGCATAACCGGGAATAAGCGTGGCGTGCGCCGCCAGCACGGCCAGGCTGTCGGAGGGCGAGACCACAAAGCGGCGGCCCACCACCATATTGCGGTCCGCGTCACCGTCGGAGGCTGCACCCATGTCGGGCGCGTCTTCGGCAAACATGTGGGCGATCAGGTCTTCCGCATTGACCGGATTCGGGTCCGGGTGCAGGCCGCCAAAATCCTCCAAGGGTTCTGCATTCACCACCGTGCCGGCCGGGGCACCGAGTTCGCCTTCGAGCAGCGCCTTGGCATAGGGCCCGCCGACCGCGTTCATGGCGTCAAAGCGCAGGCGAAAACCTCCTGCAAACAGCTTGCGAATCGCATCGAAATCAAACAGTGTGCGCATCAGCTCGGCATAGGTCGCTACCGGGTCGATCACCGTCACCTGCATGCCGTCCAAGACATAGTCGCCCAGCACGTCCAGGGCGATGTCCGCGCTGTCGCTGATGCGGATTTCGCTCAGTTCCTTGGAACGCGCAAACACCGCTTCGGTGATTTTTTCGGGCGCCGGGCCGCCGTTGGCGATGTTGTACTTGATGCCAAAGTCGCCATCCGGCCCGCCGGGGTTGTGGCTGGCCGACAGCACAATGCCGCCGCTGGCCGCTGTGGCCCGGATCACTGCGCTCACCGCCGGTGTGGACAGAATGCCGCCCTGGCCCACCAGCACGTGGGCATAGCCCTTGGCTGCTGCCATGCGCAAAATGGTTTGCACCGCCACGCGGTTGTAATAGCGCCCGTCACCACCCAGCACCAGGCTCAGGCCGTGGGCGTCGGGCAGCACGTCAAACAGCGCCTGGACAAAGTTTTCCAGGTAGTTCTTCTGGGCAAACACGGTGACCTTTTTACGCAGGCCCGAGGTGCCTGGGCGCTGGTCGTTGTAGGGGGTGGTGGGCAGGGTCTGGATCGTCATGGTGGCGGACTCTTGGAGGTTGATATCAGGTATTGAACAGGGCCTGTGTGCTGGCCAGCCACAGGCATCCGGCGGGCAGGGTTTCCTCTGCGGTCAGCAGCCTGTCGGCGCCAGTGCCGCCGCTGCTGTCGATGTGGCGCAGCCATGTTCCGGCGGGCAGGTCAAAGGTCTGGGGCTGCCGCGCGGCATTGAATAGCAACAGGCAGTCGGCGTTGTCGGCACCGTGCGTGTCAGGGCTGGACAGGCTTACATGCAAGGCCAGCGCACGCTGCCGTCCATCGTTCCACTCGTCAGGTGTCAGCGGCGCGCCCTGCGGCGTGGACCAGCGGGCCAGCAGTTGACCGCGCGCCGGTTCCGCCTGCCACCAGCTGCGCGCCTGCAGAGCCTTGCGTGCACGGCGCGCTTGCAGCAGTTGGGTCACGAAGGCGCTTAACTGCCGATCCGCGTTCAGCCAGTTCAGCCAGGTGGTCGCGTTGTTCTGGCAATAGGCGTTGTTGTTGCCGCGCTGGCTGTGGCCGATGTCGTCACCGGCCAACAGCATGGGCGTGCCCAGCGAGAGCACGGTGGCCGCCAGCAGGGCGCGCTTGTGGCTGAGCCGAGATGCCAGGATGGCCGGGTTGTCCGTTGGGCCTTCGGCGCCGTGGTCGTAGCTCAGGTTATGGCCATGGCCGTCGCGGTTGTTCTCGCCATTAGCCAGGTTGTGGCGTTCGTTGTAGCTGACCAGATCGCTCAGGGTGAAACCGTCATGTGCGGTGACAAAGTTGACGCTGCTGCTGGCGGCGCGGCGTTGCGGATCAAAGGACTCCGAAGATCCGGCCAGGCGCTGCGCCAAGGCGCCCGGCGTCTCCTGGCCGCACAGCCAGAAAGCGCGCTGGGTGTCGCGGAACTTGTCGTTCCATTCCAGCCAGCCAGCAGGGAATTGCCCGAGCTGGTAGCCACCGGGTCCAATGTCCCAGGGCTCGGCCACCATTAGTTTGGAGCGCAGCACCGGGTCTTGCGCCACCGCCAACAAAAAGGGCGCGTTGCTGGCAAAGCGGTATTGTGTGGCCTGATCGCCGCGCGCCAGCACCGGTGCCAGATCAAAGCGAAAACCGTCCACGCCGAATTCCTGCACCCACAGGCGCAGGCTGTCCATCACGGTGCGCAGCACCAAAGGCTGGTTCAGATTGACGCAGTTGCCGCAGCCGGTCCAGTTGATGTAGCGCGCCGGATTGCCGGGCTCCAGCTGGTAGTAAGTGGCATTGTCGATTCCGCGCAGGCTCAATGACGGGCCAAACTCGTCGGTTTCGGCCGTGTGGTTGTAGACCACGTCCAGAATCACTTCGAGGTCGGCCTGGTGCAGCGCGTCCACCATGTGCTTGAACTCGCTGCGCGGGCTGCTGCCCTCGGTGCCGCTCCAGTAGCGCTGTTCGGGCGCGCTCCAGGCAATCGAGCTATAGCCCCAGTAATTGGTCAGGCCCATGTTCAAGAGCCGCGCTTCGTCGGCGCGCTGCGCCACCGGCATCAGGCAGACGGAGGTGATGCCCAGGGCCTTCAAATGGGAAATGGCAGCCGGATGTGCCAGACCAGCATAGCTGCCGCGCAGTTCCAGCGGCACGTCCGGATGCAGGGCAGTAAAGCCCTTGATGTGCAGCTCGTAAATCACGCGCTGCGCGGCATCCACGCTCACGCCGGACAGCGGTGCGGGTAGGTCGGCCACCACGCGCGCCTTGAGCGCCTCGGTGGCGTTGTCGCGCGGGTCGGGACGGCTTGGGTCGGCGGGGTCGTTGCCCAGGTGAATGTTCTGTCCCTGGTACTGGCCTACGACCTCTCGGGCATAGGGGTCCAGCATGAGCTTGGCCGGGTTGAAGCGGTGGCCAAGATGCGGCGCCCAGGGGCCGTGGACGCGCCAGCCATAGACCAGGCCGGCCTGTGCGCCGGGCAGAAAGCCATGCCAGATGCCATCCGTTTGGGAGGGCATGGCGTGGCGCGCTATTTCTGTGCGGCCGCTGTCATCAAAAAGGCATAAATCAACCGCCACGGCATGAGGCGCTGCCAGGGCAAAGTGGACGCCGTCGGCTTGCAGGCTGGCGCCAAGCGCGCGGGTGTTACCGGGGAGAAGCGCCATAGTCGAATTCCAAGTGGCTAAGTGGCTGCCCTGGTGAGAATCACGGTGGCCAGGGGTGGTAGGGTCAGCACCACCGATTGGTGCTTGTGGTGGGCGGCCACTGGCTCGGTGACGACGGTGCCGTTGGCCATACCGCTGCCGCCGTAAACCGCCAGGTCAGAGTTGATGGCCTCCATCCATTGCCCCGCCTGTGGCACGCCCAGCCTGAAGCCATGGCGCGGCACCGGGGTGAAATTGCACACCACCACGGCACAGCTGCCATCCTCGCCCCAGCGGGTGAAGGCGATGATGCTTTGCGCCGCATCGTTGTGCGAAATCCATTCAAAGCCGCCGGGCTTCACGTCCTGCTGGTGCAGCGCCGGGTAGGCCTGGTAGACCAGGTTGAGGTCGCGCACCAGACGCTGCATGCCGGCATGCGAACTTTGGCCCTCCAGATGCCAGGGGATGCTGCCGGTGTCGGCCCATTCGGTGGTCTGGGCCAACTCGCAGCCCATGAACAACAGCTTCTTGCCGGGGTAGCCCCACATAAAACCGTAGAGCGCGCGCAAGTTCGCAAAGCGCTGCCAGGGGTCGCCCGGCATTTTGTCGAGCATGGATTTTTTGCCATGCACCACTTCGTCGTGCGACAGCGGCAGCACAAAGTTTTCAGAAAAGGCATACATCAGCCCGAAGGTGAGCTGGTTCTGGTGGTGCTTGCGATAGACCGGGTCGAGTGCAGCGTAGGCCAGGATGTCGTGCATCCAGCCCATATTCCATTTGTAGTGAAAGCCCAGGCCGCCGCTTTGCAGATCAGGGCTGGGCGGACGGCTGACACCGGGAAAGGAGGTGGACTCCTCGGCCAGGGTGATGGCGCCGACTCGCTCGGTGCCGACAATGTAGTTCATGCGGCGCAGGAACTCGATGGCCTCCAGGTTTTCGCGCCCGCCTTGGGCGTTGGGAATCCACTGGCCTTCCTGGCGGCTGTAGTCGCGGTACAGCATGGAGGCCACGGCATCCACGCGCAGGCCGTCAATGCCAAAGCGCTCCAGCCAGTAGAGCGCATTGCCGACCAGAAAGTTGCGCACCTCGGTGCGACCGAAGTTGTAGATCAGCGTGTTCCAGTCCTGGTGAAAGCCTTCCTTGGGGTCGGCGTATTCGTACAGGTGGGTACCGTCAAATTCGGCCAGGCCGTGGGCGTCGCTGGGGAAGTGGGCCGGCACCCAGTCCAGAATCACGCCCAGACCGGCGTCATGGGCCGCGTCAACAAAGTCGCGGAATTCTTCCGGTGTGCCAAAGCGCGACGTGGGCGAGAACAGGCCCAGCGGTTGGTAGCCCCAGGAGCCGTCAAACGGGTGCTCGCTGATGGGTAGCAGCTCCAGGTGGGTGAAGCCCATTTCCTTGGCATAGGGCACCAGAGTTTGCGCCAGCTCGCGGTAATTGAGCCAGCGCCAGCCATCGGCCTTGCGCCAGGAGCCCAGATGCACCTCGTAAATGCTCAACGGCTTGTCAAAGGCATTGGCTGCGGCGCGATCGGCGCGCATGGGCCGGCGCGGCATCAACGGGTAGACCACGCTGGCATTGTCCGGGCGCAGCTGCGACTGGAAGGCATAGGGGTCGGCCTTGAGCACAATGGCGTCCTTGGCACCCAGGATCTCGAACTTGTAAATGTCGCCCTGCATCAGGCCGGGAATAAAGATCTCCCAGACCCCGCATTCGCGGCGCAGGCGCATCGGGTGGCGTCTGCCGTCCCACTGGTTGAAGCTGCCCACCACCGAGACGCGCTTGGCATTCGGCGCCCAGACGGCGAAGCTCACGCCGTCTACACCGAGCATTTGCGTCAGGTGCGCACCCAGGGCTTCGAAAGGCCGCTGGTGCGAGCCTTCGCCCAGCAGCCAGGTGTCGAGTTCCTGCAGTACAAAGGGGAATCGGTAGGCGTCCTCCAGCACCTGCACATGCGGTGTGGTTCGCTCCGGTGCGGGGGCCCATTTGATTTCCAACTGGTAGTCAAAGCGCGCGCTGGCACCGGGAATGGCCCCGCTGAAGACATCTGAATCCGGGCAGCGCTGCAAGGTGGCGCGTGCGGCTCCGGTGTTGCGGTCCAGCACGGCGACCTGTTCGGCCCCCGGCAACACGGCATTGACCCAGAGGGCACCGGCTGTTTCATGCATTCCCAGGACACTGAACGCATCGGGATGGTCCGCCCGCATCAGTGCGGAAATATCGTTCGAGCTCAACATATTCTTGTGATCCGTTCTTCAGTCAGAGCAGTATGTTCAAGCATTTCACTGCCCCACATAGGCTATACCCTTACAAGCGGGTTTGGAGGGTAAAACGAAGCCGGTACGTAACTTTTTTATCGGCTGCGGCCGGCCCGGTACGAGGCCTTGGTACTGATTTTGGACGCGACACTGCCGCCCAGGCTATCGGCCGCCGCCAGCCTGGCCATGGCCTTGCCCGCGTGCGCATGGGTAATCGCCAGGCCCAGGGCGTCGGCGGCATCGGTGCCGGGCAGACCGCTTAAAGAGAGCAGGCGCTTCACCATTTCCTGGATCTGGCTCTTCTGTGCCCGGCCGTGTCCGGCCACGGCCTGCTTCATTTGCAGCGCGGTGTACTCGGCCACCGCCAGGTTTTGCGACACCAGTGCCGTGATCAGCGCGCCACGCGCCTGGCCCAAGAGCAGGGTGGACTGCGGGTTGACATTGACGAAGACAATTTCCACCGCCGCGCAGTCCGGTTGGTAGCGCTGCACCACCTCGCCAATGCCGTCAAATAGCACCTTCAGGCGAGCTGGCAGGGCATGGGTGTCCAGATGCTGGGTGCTGATGGTGCCGCTGGCCACATAGCTGAGCTGGCCACCGGCCTCGTCCACCACGCCAAACCCGGTGGTGCGCAGGCCGGGGTCGATACCAAGAATTCGCATGCCGGGATGATAGCGGGAGCTGTCTGCGCAATCGGGTCTTGTTTGCCTCAGGCCTCCGCGGGCATCAGGCTGAGCGCCTGTTCAAAATCGAAATCCTGAATCGCTTGTTCCAATTGCTGGGCCTGGCGCAGAACGGCGTGCAGTTCGCGCGCATGGCTGTCCCACAGCGCTTGCGCTTCGGAGTCGTCCTGCTCCAGCAACTGGCGCAGCGTCTGCACCACGGCCTGCAGCTCGCGTTGTTGCGCCGCTGTCAAGGCCACTTCGGTAACTGGCGCCGACTCGCCCATCACGCCAGGCGTGGCGCGCAAGTCGGCCACCAGTGCCTGCAATTGGGCAGCTGCAGGTTCCAGCAAGCGGGTGATGGTGGCTGTGTCCTGGCCCTCATGCACCGCCTGCTCGATCGCCGACAGGGAATGGCGCAGCGGCTCCGCTCCCATGCTGGCGGACAGGCCCTTGAGCGTGTGCGCCAGTCTTTCGGCTCTGCCTGGGTCGGCGTCAGTCAGTGCCTGGCGTATGGCCTCTACCGCGTGCTCCTGTGACTTCACAAACTTGCCCAGCATCGCTACATACAGTGCGGCATTGTGGTTGGACAGGCCCAGTCCCCGGTTGGCGTCCAGCCCTTTTATGCTTCGCAAGGCGGCCAGCACCGGCTCCAACTGCTGCGACGGGGCAGGTGCGGCCAAGCTGCTCGGTGGCGCCAAGCCCAGCCCGGCACGGGGTTTGATCCAGGCCAGCAGGCTGCGCCAGAGCTCGTCCGGATTGATGGGTTTGCTGACAAAGCCGTTCATGCCGGCTGCCATGCAGCGGTCCTTGTCGGCCTGCATGGCATTGGCCGTCATGGCCACAATTGGCAGACGGTCGGCGCTATAGGTCTCACGAATCAGGCGCGCGGCGGTGACCCCGTCCATCACCGGCATTTGCATGTCCATTAGCACGATGTCGTAGGGCTGCGCGTTGGCGTGGCGCGCACGCACCTGGTGCACGCCGATTTGCCCGTTATCCGCCACATCGACCAAAAAGCCAACGCCTTGCAGCAGCTCGCAGGCCACCATCTGGTTGATCTCGTTGTCTTCCACCAGCAGGATGCGCGCACCCGCCAGCGGCGCCAGTGCCGCCTCAGCCGTGCTGGAGTGTGGGTCACGGTGCAGGTCAGCCATTTCGCTGGGCGCGTGACCCGCGAGTTGCATCATGGTATTGACCAGCAGGGAGGCGCTGATCGGTTTGGCTAGCACATGCTCAATGCCCAACAGTTGCGCGCCTTTGAGCAGCTCCTGGCGCCGATGGGCCGTGACCATCAGCACAAATGGAGCCGTGTCGGTGTGCACTTCCTGGATGCGGCGCACGGTCTCCAGCCCATCCATGCCGGGCATTTGCCAGTCCATCATGACAAAGTCGAAGGCCTGGGTCTGGCCCTTGGCCTGCGCAAGCGCTTGCAGCGCAGTTGCGCCAGAATGGACGCTGTGCACCACAAAGCCGAGTTCGCGCAGCAGCTCGCTGAGCACCAGGGCGGCGGCTTCGTTGTCATCCACCACCAGCACCCGGCGACCGTGCAGGTCCACGCTGGGGCGGGTGACCAGCTTTTCGGCCGAACCCAGCCCCAAACGGGCGGTGAACCAGAAGGTGGAACCCTTGCCATACACACTGTCCACACCGACCTCGCCACCCATGCCCTGGGCCAGGCTCTTGCTGATGGCCAGGCCTAGACCGGAGCCGCCATACTGGCGCGTGGTGGAGCTGTCGGCCTGCTCAAAGCTTTTGAAGAGCCGACTCATTTGCTCTTGCGTCAGACCAATGCCGGTGTCGCTGAATGCAAAGTGCAGCAGCACGTCGGATTCTGTTGCCTCCTGCACCCGGATGCTGATCCGCAGCTCACCCTGGTGGGTGAACTTGACGGCGTTATTGGCGTAGTTGATCAAGATCTGGCCAATGCGCAGAGGATCACCGATCAGGTGTTTGGGCACTGCCGTGTCAAAGCTGCACAGCAACTCCAGGTTTTTGGCCTCGGCTTTTTCGCTCACCAGGTTGACCACGTTGGCTATCACTGCCTCGAGCTCGAACGGTACGGACTCAATTTCGAGCTTGCCGGATTCGATCTTGGAGTAGTCCAGTATGTCGTTGATGATGCGCAGCAGGTGCTCGCCGCTTTGCCGGATTTTGCTTAAGTAGTCCTGGATGCGCGGCGGCATCTCGTTCTTGAGCGCCAGGCCGGACAGGCCGATGATGGCATTCATGGGTGTGCGGATTTCGTGGCTCATGTTGGCCAGAAAGTCACTCTTGGCCTGGTTGGCTGCGTCCGCATGCGCAATGGCTTGGCGCAAGTCGGCAGTGCGCGCAACCACCACGGACTCTAGTGAAGCATTGAGCTCCAACAGGTCGGCCTGCGACCGCTCCAGACGCCCCAGCATGTGATCCACCGCACGGTTAAGAATATCCATTTCATTTTTAGCCGTGCTAAACACACTTGCCGGCAAGGCGCTTGTTGCTTCCTGCTGTTCCTTGGCTGCGATGGCGAGAAAGCGTTGGGTCAGCAGATCGATAGGTTGGCTTATTTTGCGTGCAATCAGCCAGGCGCCCCACCAACCGAGCAGCAGGTAGGCCATGGACAGACCCACGGCTGCCAGCAAGGTACTCTGCCGCTCTTTCGCCAGAGGCTTGTCCGAGTAGGACAGCAGCAAGCCGCCAAAAAAAGATCCGTGGTAGTTGAACGGAACGAAGACCACCACCTGCGCGTTCACCGGGAACAGCTGCAACTTGGCTTGCGTCAGTGCACTGCTGTACGGTGGGGCTAGTTTTTTACCGAGGTGGGTGCTGTCCGTGCTGCCGATAATGTCGCCTCGTTGATCGACGAATTCGAGCTGCAGAATCAGGGGGTAGTTCTTGATGAGGTCTGGAAACTCCTTGTAGCTCATCAACTCGACATAGCTTTGCAAAATGGCCGGTTGCGTTTGCGCATCAACCACCGATTCCAGACTTTTTTCAAGCGATGCATAAATCGGTGCGGTGAGGTTTTGTGCCTCGTTTTGAAAGCTCTGAAACAGCAGCTCTTTCACCTGAAAATACGAAATGGCGGAAGAGGACAGCTGCAGCAACAGAATCAAAACCGCAACGGCAAGCAGCAATTTTTGTCGAATCGTAACCGGCATGGCGCAGCGCTAACGCTTAGTTGCTCGTGCTTTTTTCCCGGTACTTGGCAAGCGCTTCCTTGTCAGCGCGCGACAGCAGGGTGCCGTCCACATACATGTTTTTTTGCAGCGCTTTGCCCTGAATAGCCAGGGCCGCAGCCTCCATCGCCTTGACGCCCATCGCATACGGCGACTGCCCGGTCACCGCAAGCAAGATCTCATCCGGTGCGACCAACATATCCAGCTCTTGCCGCGCAGAGTCGGTGCCGAACACTTTGACGGCTCGGGTCATGCTCTTGACCGCCAGCTGCGCGCCCACCGTGCCGCCCTCGTTGGCCGCGTAAATAATGTCCAGATCGGGATAGGCCTTGAGCATTTCACTGGCCACCTTGATCGCCGTATTGGCCTCCCAGGCATCCTTGCGTGCCAGCAGCACCACACCCGAGCCCAGCTTGTGAATAGCGCCTAGAAAGCCCTGCACGCGGGCGTCGCTTTGCGCAGGCAACAAGGAGTC
>Ga0118677_10001476_pt1 | contig 41974 bp, 54 predicted proteins | sample AliMusrvi5mmetaG_FD_86154 | JGI IMG/M metagenome (GOLD analysis project Ga0118677, IMG submission 86154)
TCTCTACACATATCTTGAATATCATAATTATCTAGAAATTTAATAATGTCAGAAAATTTCTTTTCATGAATTCGAATGTGATCTAAAATTAAATCGTAAAATATATATGATGGATAATCATAAAATGATTCTTCTGTATTTTCGTAATCTTTTTGCTTAATATTAAAAAAATCTAATAGATCATTAAAATCAATATTTTCGGTTAATGAAAGGATCACAGATTACCAACTTTCCTCTATCGGTTTGCATGAGCCAATGAGTTCCGAAATCAAATTGGAATTCATAATCATCATCGTGAGCAAAAAAATCAACAACATCACAAGCTACAGGATCAGTAGGTTCAGAATGTTGAATTTGATATCTAATAGCATTCATTCTATTAATTTTTTTATCTGTTACGATTGGATTACAACATTCACGATGAATTAAATAGACATTATTAATAGGATCGAAAAGAAGTGCATAAATTTTTGGAATATACTTAAACTTATTTCTTAAAGCATAGCGATAATAATAAAATTTACTAGGATCTTTTGAAAAAAGAAAAAGGGACGGAATTGCTCCGTCCCATTTACTATATACAATCGTATTAGTTCCCCTGGCAAATTCAATTGCACCTTCAGCAAATGAAAATAAAGGAGATTTGTTAATCTGTGAGAGTCTCACTTATACACCCTTCTTTTGATTCATCAATATCCCATGGCTTCTGCACTATGATCACGTTAACTACTCTTTTCAGTCTTGCTTGGAATCAACTTAGATTCAAATCTCTTTTGATCATAATCTTTTTTATAGCGTTCAATAGCTGCTTCTTTATTTTCAGTGTTAATAACAGAATTGCTTTTAAAATAATTTTCAGCTTCTCGATCAAGATCGATTGTACCGCCCTTAGATTCATAGTGATGAATTCGTCCCATACGACCATCGCAATCTCTTGAATCTATCTCAATACGAATCTTCCAAACAGGTTGATTTTCGCTATCTAATCCTTCATGAATATAGAAAGCTTCTACATGATAGCCTTCATCCGTATTTTCATGAAATCCATAAAAAGCTTCACCGCTACTTAATTTAATCTGAGACTTTTCAGTAAACACATAAATATAATCTCCATTTTCATCAAAGACTGGATTAGGATAACCACAATCATCTTCTTCCATTTTAAATGTAAGTATCTTAACCTTTTCAACTTCTGCATTACCATAAATAGAGAAAGCGTCACAAACAAAATGAAATTCTTCTCTATTGATCCATTCTACAATTTCAAGATCTGTAATTATATTCAATTCAGAATTATAACACTGGTATGGATGATCTTTAATAAAGTTTTCACACCATTCTTTATTATAATTCAAAACAATACGTCGATAATCTTGATCTACAACATATTCTTTAGTATTTTTATTACGAATAGCCCAAAGCTGTTTAGCCATTGAATCTCCAATTCCAGAACTTATAGTGAAGGATTAACAGTTTACGACCAAAGCTATAATCGAAGATATGAAACTTCACAGGATGAACTGGATCACGAAGGAAATCAAATGCTTCACGTTCACCACTAGACATACCACGATCTTCTACTTCAAAATATTGCTTATCATAATGATACGTACAATGAATACCAAAATCTTTTAATGCCTGAATACGTTCTTCCAGACACCATTCTGGAAAAGACATTGAGTAGATATTACTCATTCACCACTCCTGATATAGTTTTTAATCCATGGAATAATTTCTATTTTAACTATTTCATCATATTTTAATTGAATTGACTTAGAAATCATTCTCATAGAAATGATTGCTTCTAATTCTTTTTGAATTTCTAAATTCAATTTTCTAGCATTACCATTGTGTGCTAATTGAATATGGCAATGTTTGCATAATGTAATTATATTATTTATATCGTATAATTGTTTGTATGTTTGTATATCTTTAAAATTAAAATTTTCTTTAATTGAGTGAGCGTGATGTATTTGAAGGTTTTTATTTGTAAAACATAAATTACAAACATGCCCATCTATTTGCAAAATTAACGGTCGCAAATCTTTTAATAATTTACGTAAAAGATCTGTTTCTTCCGTTAAATATTGATTTTCTTTTAACCCTTGTAAAAGTCTTTGTTTTTTATTATATTTAATTGCGTTTTCTCGTGATGTGATTTGCTTTAAGCATCCACACGATCTGATGCTTTGTATCATCGTTGATGGAATGGTATTAAATTCATTATTACATATAGGGCATAAAGCTTTCCATAAGTCTGACGATTCTACATAATCATCATGCAATGGATAAAGTAATTTGACTCCAAATTTATTAATAAAATCTTGATAAATATATTTTTTATTTTTTAAAGATGTATTTTTACATGTTTCTTTACGCAAACAACCACATGAGTTAGAATGCTTTTGCTGCATATCATTAGGTCTAGCTTTAAATAGTTTGCCACAATAACATTGAACTATATATTTATCCATACATGTTATTTTATTAATATCGCATGGTTCAAGAATTATGCATTTATTATAAATTTTGTCAATATAATCTATTTGATTATTTAAATATTTTTGTTTTAATATACATCCACATGACTTTGTTTTTCTTTGTAAATTTGCTATTGTAACAAAAAATACATTACCACAATGACATTTTATTTTCCAAGAATCTTTAGAGGATCTTGCATGTTCATGTTTAGGTTCTAAAACTAAACAATTATGTATTATATTATTTTTATAATCAAACGGTAAACGCCCCATACAAGATCCTCCTGTCTATTCCGACCCTCTTATTTTACTACAAAACGCATGGCGAGGAACGCCATAAATACTAAGTAACTGATAACGAAATTCAATTTTTTGATCTATGTAAAGTTTAGGGTTTTCCCAAATGTGTTTTCTAGCATCATGACTTAATTTTCCAGGGGCAACATCAAATGTACCACCGGGCCACTCGACAAGAAAACGACCAACCATACCTCTATGTAAACCTTCACCTTCTTCAATAGCAATAATAATACCATCTGCATCAATATGAGGTTTTACTTTAATCCAATCTGGAGAACGGCGAGTTCCGGCAGACGGATTATAAACATGATTCATTGTCTTTAATACAGAACCTTCATATCCTTGTTCAATAAAGATTTCTGTATATTCTTGAATCTTTTTATGAAATTCATCTTCGTTTGAAGCAAGAATACGATAGTTTGGGATCATACGTAATCCCTGAATATTTAATTGTTTTACGAATGTATCAGTTTCAATGTAAGTATATTCATAAGGAATCGTATGTTTCTTAGTTTCCCATTCATATAAATTATATTTACCAAAAATGGTATAAGTAGCTTCTTCAGCTTGTTCATCCTTACGACGAATAACGCCAGTTTCTTCTAATGTTCCATTCTCAATTTCACCATCTAATACAAATTCCTGTCCTGGAGTAGCTTCTTCAATCTTACGAGCAAGCCATTCCAAAGAAGTAATATCTTTTCCTGTACGAGTATAGAACTTAAGAACACCTTCTTTCTTAATTCCAATACATCGCATTCCATCAATTTTAGGTTGAGCGTAATAACCATTATTCCACTTTGGTTTAGCTTTATCCCACTGGAGAGCAAACATAACTTCAAATTGTTCAATTGAAAGATTTTTGCAAAGTTTGTTTACATCTGTAGCACCAATGCCAAGTCGAAGCTTATTATCAAGAATATTTTTAAACATTTCTACTTCCGCAGACGTGTCTAAATACTGATCTGCAAAATTGGAACACAGTATAATACCATCGTTGCCACGAACAGATCCAGAAGATAACAAATTTAGAAGATCATAAAGCTTTTTAGCTTTTTCATCATCTGAATCAAAACAAAATGACTTAATATTGTTTACTTTAATTTTATCAGTATCTATAAAATAACGTACATCTTTATCAAAAATCATATTAAGTAATTTTACATAAATAGGACCACATGATGCAATGTGGTCCAATTCGTGTGCTTTATCTTTCTTTACTGAAATTGCGCTAATCTGATTCAAATCGCTCAGAAACATTAAAATCTCCTATGATAAGTTCATCGCATATTTCGCATCGCTCCCAAACATCGGGAGTATTTAAGATACTTTCATTATTCTTGGAGCCATGCTTAAGACAATAAGCATAGCCCCATTCGTCAAAGTAACCTATTACTTTGTTAGAAGTGTTCGTAGACATTTTTCAAACTCTACAAAGGTTTGGAATTCACGAATATCTGGTCTGTCATTTAAACCATTAAAAATTTGCTTGATAGTCCACAATCCATCAATACAGCCAATCCACATGCTATTGTAGATCGTACGTTCAGTTTTTGCATAGACTACATTTTTTCCAGTTTTAAAATCATAATGCAAACCAATATCAATATCTCTAACACCAGTTAAGATAAAATCATGAAGTTCTTTACCATTTTCATTACCAGTAATTCGTTCACGATATGAAAATTTGACTGGCTTACTTAACTTATGTTCTGAGTCTAGAATAGTTTGAATCTTCTCTTTGACGGTAGCACATTTGCTAACGTTGATATGTCCATCAATGAACTTGCTGGTATCCACATGAGGCACCATGGCTTCATTTTTAATCTTAACTATGTCGTAGTTAATTCCATAGTAGCGAACGCCACGACCCTTACCGTCCTTTTTAATTTCATTTAAATCCAGGGCGCTTGACAGTAAACGCGAGATATCTTCTGGATCGGCATCTCCAAATTCTTGCTTAATCTCATCAAATGTTGCTCCACCTGTATTACAGGTATCTACATAATTAAGTAAATCGCGTAACCGCACATTAACTCCTAAGTTAGACTAACCCTGATGAATTCACGAAAATCATCATAATCGCCAAAGACTTCTTTTTTTTGTTTACAGTTTTCTGCATAGAATTTAGTAAAAATAAAACTTCTACCTTCTTGACTTAGAGAGATTTGATTGTAATGATAATTAACTTTTTGACTAATTATTTCATTACGTTTTGCTGCTTTATTATACATTAATGTAGTTTGTGTAATCTTAACTCCTGAAGCTAAGAATTTCGATATAGTTTTATCATCTTCTCCAAAACGTTCAACTGTAGAGAAATATGGTTGTCCTAAACATGGTTTATCAGATTTAAGAAATACTTCCATATCTGTAGTCGCTTGTTCAAATGTGGTTTCCTCTTTAGTAACCTTTTCACTAAGCGTTCCTACGAAATATCTAGTACCTCGTTTTTCACCTTCTTTATTAATTACTCCATTTTCTAAACCTATCTTAATAAAAGAACGTAATTCACCTTCGTCATTAAATACTGCTTTTAATTCAGAGAATGACGCTCCAAAAGATTGAGTCTTTAAAAAGTTAGTTAAATCTTTGAGACTATCCACGGATCACCGTTAATTCATGAACGTAAGCAATTAATTCTTCAATTGTTTGAAATTCTTTAACTCTACGAGTTTCACCATTAGCAAAGAATTTCATTCTAATCATTTCTGGAGTTTTCCGGCCAATACTAACTGCGGCAATTTCATCTGAAAATAGGAAATCGGAAAGCTGATCAACCTTTTGATTAATCTTTCTTTCTTTTCCAAGCTCATCTGTAATTCTTTCAATTTCACTTTGGTCTACATCTTTATAAATATATTTAGATCCACGACCTAGACCTTCATGCCAAATTTCCTCTTCTTCAACAAGTACTTCAATAATTGGTACAACTTGATATCTTTGAAGTTCTAATGCATCTACGATCATTGGAATTGTAACAACTTTACTTTTTTTAACGAAATTAAGAATTGCAATCTTAAGATCATTCTTAATTTCTTTTTGAACTTCGACCGGCTTAACATTTTCTAATAAGAAGTATTCAGTCCATCTAAGTTCTCCACGTTTTTCAATCTTGCCAAGATCGATCAATTCTTTTAATGTATTAATAACAGTTGGAACCGAATAATCTTTTAAATCCAGATCTGTTCGCTTAAACCATTTACCAGCAAATTTACGAGCTTCTCGTAAAATTAGATCTTGCCAAGTTAATGGTTTATCTTCTACTAATTCTTCTGTAGGTTCTTCTGGATGAATAGAATAGTAAGCTCCACGTTTATTGCCAAACATGAAGATCTTTTTATCAATTCTTAAATTAATAATCGAATAACGTAATTGGTATTCTTGGTTATTTGGATAAGCGTTAAAAACATCTTTAATTGTAAAAGTTTTACAACTTTCTGCAAATTTCATTACTTTATCTAACATTTCTTCAGAAACTTCTTTTTTTTCTAACTTTATTTCATCCATTTACATTTCCTCAAGTAAATTTTGGATAAAGATTTCCAAGTTATTACTCTCTGTATATGGAATAATAATTAATTTAATATTATTCTCTATACAGAATTGTTCTTTGAAATCATCACGTATTTTTTGAGCTATAAAATCTTGCTCAGTTTTATGCCACATTCTATTTCTTTCGTAATGTTGCTCTCCGTGATATTCAAAAGCTATTCTGCGTTCTTCATTATAACCATCGAATTCTAAAAGTTGTTCTATATAATAAAAACGTTTCTTTTTAAATTCAAATCCAAATTTCTGTTCAAGTAGTTCTCGGCATAATCTTTCTGTTTTATAAGATGAACATATTGGACACCAACTATTTTTATCTCTAATGTTATGCCATGTAGCTTCCCATTGATGAAGCTCTTTACATTCCCATAACATTTTACTAGAACTATTAATATATTCAATAGAAATTAATTTACCATTTTTTATTTTAGCATATTCTTGAAGTTCAGAAATATCTGGTTTTAAATTACCAAAACAATATGGACACCATGAACCTTGATCTTTTATAGTATTCCATTTAGCTTTCCATTGATGTAATTTATCACATTCCCAAATAACAGGAATGTGAGCATTGATATATTCAGTAGAAATTAATTTTCCATTTTTAGTTTTAGCATATTTTTGTAATTCTACAATATTTGTTTTTTGATTTAAAATTTGTTGTTTATATTTACACTTAGGACACCAACTATTCATATCTTTAACGCTATTCCAATGTGATTCCCATTGATGCCCAACTTTACATTGCCATAACATTTTTGTGTGATTATTAATATATTCTGTAGCTAAACACAATCCACCTGGATGATGTTTAGCTACAAAATTATCACATATAGTTAATCTAACATCTTTACGCTGGTAAGATCCACTCTCTTGATCCGTCACGTTTATATCCTTTTTCTTGCATAAAATCGTCAAATGATTGAACCTTTGGAATATCAGCGGTATTAAAATATTCCATCAACTCTTTAACTTTTTCCGGGTTTACATAAACATAGTTCTTACTAATATATCCTGCTACGTCCCCTGGAACTGAAATTAAAGCACAATATTTACTTCCTGGAACAGTCATCTTAAGCTGAGTAATTGAAATAATTTCGCCAAGAATTTTAATTCGCCTATCATTACCAACTCCAGCCATTGTGTAAAATCCATCTTTAGATGGCTTTTCTTCAGTAACGTCACATCTAAGATAGAGACTGGAAAGATCAAGTCCTTCTTCAGATTCTTCTTCTTTAATAAGTGATAAACTTTTTGGACAATAAAGAATTGAATAGACATAAAATGGTTTAAAAAAAGCACGTTCTACTTCATTAACCCATTCTGCATATTTCTTACGTTGTACAGTATAAAGTAAATCATATACAGCTTTAAGTTCTGCAAGTCTAAGCGCAGTTGCTTTACGAATGGCTTCTTTTTCTTCTTTTTCTGCTATCTGTAACTGAGCCTTACGACTATATTGACTATTGAAATCATTTTTGAAAGTTTGACTTAACAGAGGATAATTAATTACACGATAAAGAATATCTGAATAATTTACATTATTCTGCATCAAATCTTCATTAATTTTATTAATATAATTATGCTTTAGTTCAATAACTTTTCGACTGATAGCAAGAAATAAAGTAGAAACAAAAGCATTAAAATCTTTACTTTGTTTAATCCAATATGAAGTATTACCATAATATTCTCTAATATTGTTAAATTTAAATTCAATATTAGAAAAGTTTACTTTAACCACAAATTTAATAGGAACTTCTTCAACTGTTATAGTTCCAATTGCAGTTGCGTAACTTTCTTCTTCTTTAAAACCAATATTGTATTTCCAACCTTCAATTTGAAACTCGTTAATGTATGGATTTAAATGATCATACAAAATAGCCTTAAGTTCCACAAGAAGTTTATTCTTGAGTTCATCTACGCGAACTTGATCAGCTTGTTCAAGTTCAAGCGCACATTTAAAAAGCTTTTCCATTGTCACTCCTTATTGTATCACGCTTTACGTACAGGGTCAAGTGTGAACAGACCAACCATCAGTAGGATTTAAACAAACACTAAAAGTTGGACTACTTCCATCCCCGCCACGATCATGATTACCATGAAAGATAATTCCACCACACATCCAAGGATCACCACTTCCACGTTTACGCATCATTTCGCCATTTACAATTTCACACTGATCCATTTGGAACAAAGAGAAATAGAAGCTCTTAGGCGCAAAATCTTTACTTAAAAAACAAACATATTCTTTACCATTATTATGAAAACAATGACCTACCCTAAAGATACAGTTAAGAAGGTTTTCTGCTTTATTGACATCATTAGCAAATTTCATGACTTCTTGAAGATATTCACGATCGGTTGGATAAATCATTCTTTCTCCATCGATACATTACGTTCAAGATGAATAATTACTTTCATTACAACTCTCCCAAAATTAATTCCTTAAAATAAGGAAGCTGTTCAATAGCAGGACAAATGACGTTGCGCCATTCTGGCATCCTGTGATCCTTGCGGTAGTTGTACATGTTGGCAAGCACTTGGTAACTGAAAGACCTATTACGTTTCTGCATCCAACCTTCAGGGAGAATAGCTTTAACATATTCAATTGGAATCTTTTGTCTAGTTCCAAATTGTGCCGTGAGCGCAGCAATATTGATTCTAAATTGATCTATCGCAATCTTTGGCATATAATCAACAAACATATCATCGGTAATATCCTTACACTCTTTAATTAAGGTATACATGGTTGATTCGGAACTAATCATACCCACACCAACTGAGTAAGTATCTAATTCAGCCCATGTAGAACGTGGCATATTAATTCTAAACCAAGCCGTAATGCCACGCTGGAACTTAGCATGAACTGGACCTTGTTTAATAAGCTTTGCAGCTAATTGACAATCCTTTTCACCCATCAATATTCCAGTATCTTTAATATTTTTAAATGATCCAACAATAGAATCCCCAACAGATTTCGTTGGATATCGCATCCCTTCAATAGCTGCAACGAATCCACCAACTTCAATTAATTCAAATTGTGTTTTACTCATATACATCCCAATGCTACAGCATCGCCACAAATATCAATTTCATTTGGTAATGGTTTTTCTTTTACATCTACACGTTTATTACAAATCTTACAATATGAACGCCAAAAGTCAGAATATTCAATTGGATTAATACGTTGATATGGACGAAAAAATCGTTCCATTTTATGACCGCGAAGTTTACAAGATTCTAAAGCTTGTTTCTTAAGTTTTTCAATCTTCCGCATCATCATCACCATATATATCAATTAGATATTCTTTAGCTTCTTGCTCTGTTTTAAATGGACCATCCCAATCAGTACAATCAAGATATCCAGGGGCGCTAAGTCGAGCAAACCAACCTTCTTTAACCTCATAAATACCAGCTTCTTTAGCTTGTCCTAAATCTGTAAGACAATGCAATGGATCTGTTTCTTCATTAAGCAATTCTAAAATTTCGTTTGTCGATAAAGTACCAGCAGGAACTATTACAGTTCCCTGATTGGTTTCAATAATTTCAAATGGTTCAAAAGTTATTTCTGGCTGCATGAAACTCATAACGAACTCCTTTTCTCATTTCTACATACCTCGCTCTACCGTTAAGGCAAACTTAAGATCGAAGTTTTCTCTATCGAGATCCATTAAAATTTTATCTACAAAAGTAGCTACTACAGAATGGCCTTCTTTAGTTTCCTCAAATGCTTCATCTAGAATTTCGTGCAATCTATTTATGCATTCATTCTTTGTCATGGACTTTTCTCCCATCAACTCCAACAATCTTTGCTTCACCCGTTTCTTCATTAACTTCTAAAACAAGAAGAACTTCATAACATGCAAATTCAAACATCTTTAACGCTTCACCAGTTAATCCAATTTCTTTACCTTTTTCATTCATGCTTAACTGATCTGAATGAAGATAAATTGATACTTGTTTCATTTCCCCTTCCACGTTCCAGCTTCTCGCTGAACAATTTCATTAATTCTTTCATTTGGAATATGATTATTATGTCCACGTACCCAAATTCCTTTTACAGATTTATGTTTCTTGATTGCTATTAAAAGTTCTTTCATTAAATCAAGATTTAACCTATTTGGATCATTAGCAAATTTATAAATCCATTGATTAATGGTATTCACAACATAAGTTGCATCACTTACTATTTCTACGTCTGAAGGTTTTTTAATAAAATTTAAACCTTCGATTGCAGCTAATAATTCCATTCGATTGTTAGTAGTACATTCTACTCTTTTACTAAATGATGCTTCTTTCTTTAATTGATATATCTCATGTTCTGGATTGTAAATTAAATACTGAGCAATAAAACCGTAGGAACCTACATCCCTAGTTCTTGAATACGCCCCATCTGAATATAGAATTACTTTACTTTTCATATGTCCCCAAACGAGAATAGCCACTCTTGCGAATGGCTATTCTCTGACTAACTAATTAATGTTTACTCGTATTCGCCCATTTTAATCTTAGCATAAACATAAGCGCAAACTTCTGTATCAGCTAAAGCTCTATGGGCTTGAGTATTAACAAAATTAAAATATTCACTTAAAGTCGCAAGTTTGTCATTTTTAGGTTTCGTTAGAAACTGTTTTGACATTCTAAACGTACATTCGAAAGGTGGAAGAACTAAATCATAACCCAGCCTCACTAGATTATATTTTAGTTTTCCTTCATCAAATGCTGCGTTATGAGCAACGCAACGTGAAGCTTCCGTTTTCTTCAGCCATTCAACAAATTTAGCATAGGCAGTTTCGCCTTCTGCATTTTCTAATTCTTCTTCAGTAATACCATTTACTTTTCTAGCACCCTCACTAACAGGAACACCTGGATTAATGAGAATCTCAAAAGTGTCAAAACTAACATCAAAACCATCAAATGATGTTCGAATAGCACCAATCTCAATAATTCTGGCAGTACTTTCAAGTCCCGTAGTTTCAGTATCAATAAAAACTAAATCTCCTAGATACGGAAACCTGTTGTAAAGTCGTTCAAAGATTGAAGCTAATCTATCCATTTGATTTTCTCATAAATAAAAAAAGGGGCATTGCTGCCCCTTTCTGTGAAAAAACTGATTAGGCTTCAACCTCTTCAGCAACAGCAACGGCATCAAGCTCACGAACGTAAGCAAGCTTGTAATAACCATCACCATCGGGGCCTTCCTTAATCGCAACTTCTTCACCAGCCTTAAGACGAACGATCCAGTTCTGGCCTGGCTCACGATTAATCGAAGAGATATTCTCATACTGGAAAGCCTTCTTCAGAGTCTCGCCCTTTGCGGCAAGATCAGGATCAAGCTCAACCACCATCTGAATAACAGCTTCGACAAGCTGCTTGGAACGGATAGAAACGACACCAGAATTCTGACCGGCCTTACGGACGAGGTTCTGGATAGAGCTATGAACCTTATCGTTATCGGGCTCACCGATAAGCGCACCGACCTTGATCGCAAGCTTGGTCTGATTGACGGCACTTACGAAACCACGAAGGGACTGACCAAATTCGGTCATAGCCTTACGGGGGGCACGAGTGCGGGGTTCTGCGATAGCTACCATTGTATTCTCCTTGGAAACTGACAACTTCGTGTTGTCGATAATTGAGTATCACACCTTTTGAAAAGAGGTGCAAGAGTTTTTTGAAAGAGCCTTCCTAGAAAATTTTAACGAATTCAAGAGGCTTTCCTTTAATCATAAATATCTAAAATTTTAGTCTTATCGGTTTGACTGATGATTTTTTATGAGTGTATTACAATTTTAATATTTTTTATGTCAACCGAGTTAATGATCTATGTGTAAAATTGAATCATCTACAAATAAAAAATTCTTAAAATCTTCTTCACTATTAGGAACAACTTTTAAATGAACTTCACAATAAGACGTTTTGATGAAACTACCAATTTCATTCTTTTCGAAATATTTAAGAAAACGCTTTACGCGATCTTTCGATGAAGAACTGGAAATGTTAAGTAGCCTCACATAACTATTATAACAAAAAGCTGGTTGTTTTTGCGTTTGAATTATTTTCCATTTGAAGTTCGTAATAGCTTTTAGCTTTTTTAATAAATCATCTTCAAGATCTTTTAACTTATTACTTTCTACAGTTAATTCGTTTGGTTTAAATCGAAACACTATTTCCATGTTTCCATTTTTGTAAATCTTAATTGATTTCTGTTTCGTCAAAAGTTGTAGAAAGGTTTTAAGTTCACGTATTCTTTCATTAATCATACGCGATATAACCCTCCTATGAATAATAATTTTTTATTTGAACATACAAACATATTCATAGTTTCAGTTAATTCAAAATGAATAAAATCACTACTACCAATAAAACTTGGACGAGTGATTAATTTAAGATGATTTAGAGGTATTGTAACTCTATGTTCATGTTTGTCACTATACAAATAATTTAAAATTTGAAATTTATTTCCATAAAAATCAAATTCTAAATGATCTTCATTTAATTCAAATGTGATTCGTGGATCTTGAGATGTGTCATTACCAAAAAGAGTATTGGCTAAATCATAAATATGGTTTAATTCTCTAGCATTAATTTTACAGGTAATTGTGTAATCAGAATTAACTAAATTTACAATTGGATCAATTTTAAGCATCTTACCACTAAACATGGGTAATGCTATTTCTGTATCAATGTTCTTAAAATAAACTAATCCTTCTATAACTACAGATTCATTGTATTTATCTAATAAAAGTCGTTGAACGAATTTTTGTTCTAAACATAAATTTCCATTAAATTTAGTTGTAGGAATATAAAGTAAAGATCTTGGATTAGCATAAAACAATTGTCTACCATTAAAGACAATTGGATTATCATCTTCCATACCGGGAGAAACACTTTGTAATTCGTCTAAGAATACTGAATTAAAAGGTTCGTAATTGCTGCCTCTTTTAATGAGCATTCTTTGATCTATTGGGAATGTGCCAAATTTTAAATCAATTCTTTTATTCTTAACATGAAGTATGCCTTTTTCAAGCCAAATATCTACTTCATACGTTTTATCTATTCGATCAAATACTTTAAAAAACTTAAATACGTCAATACACCACTCACCTACAAGTTTCTTATCCGATTGTGGAATTCTATGCCAAATAGCAGAACGTCCATCACAACAAAAGAAATGAATATAATCATCATCACATTTAATTAATGCACTACTATAAATACTTGAAGGTCCATCCTCCCAAGAGAAATTTTTGATTTTTTTGATAGCTTGGCAAAATGAATCTGCTAACATTACAAATATGGATCGAAAGATCCATCCTCTTCTGATTTTTCTTCTTCTTTTTTCTTAGAAACAAATTTTGTAGTTTTACCTTTTGTAGCAACGCTCATAATTTTCTCTTGATCTTTCTTTTCAAGTTTAAATCTTTTAATTAATTTATCTACATCACCTTTTGGAATTGAGATGATATCATAAATTGCACCTTCTGGTACTTTAAGTTCAGTTAAGATATCCATTAATTTAAGAGGATCTTCAAATTTCGTATTTTCATAAACTTGAGGCCCATATGTTTCATTCTTGAAATCCAGGGGTGAGTTATGATCAATCCACCACTTAAGTTGAGTTTCCATTGTCTTAACTTTAACTTTACCTATTAGCAGATGTTGATAAAGTTTCTTAGCACTTTTCGCATCTGTAATTTGTTCTAATTCATCAAATGCATTTTTATATGCAGGACAACTACCGGCTACAGGACACAGCATACAAAAACTACTTGGAGTTGCTTCCGGTGGTTCTGTCAGTTTAGTAATTTCTTCAAACTCAAGACATTCTGCTCTAATTTGATTTTCAATAGCTTCTAAAGATTCTTCTCTGGTACTAGTAAGCCAATCTGCTTTAAAACCATAACGTACAAAATTAAAAGCAAATTTAATAGTTTCAATTTCTGGAAAATGTTTATAAATCTGCAATTCATATGTTTTCTTTTGCAGGGATTCTTCCATAAAAGACTTTGTGTAAATACTACGACTTGTTTTATAATCCTCTACGAATGCAGTATCTTCGTCGCAATAAACAAGATCAATACCACTGGAAAGATAAAAATCATCTTTCGTAGTTGGATGAAAATCTTTATCTAAAAAGAATCGTCTTTCAATAAAGACTTTGTTAAATGCATTTAAACTATTAAAATTAAAATTATCTTTAATTTCAGATAAAATAGTATTACCTTCCTTAAACTGATCTTCTTCAAGATTAACAAAATGTTTGTATTTAATAATTTCTAATGCACTAAAGTCAGTATCAAGTTTATGATCATAACAATGTTTTGCATATTCTTCAAGAATGTCATGAATAACAATTCCCATGGTGGCAAACTTATTCTGTTTACCTTCCATTTTCTGAACATAAATAAGCCATGCATTCAATTTGCATGAATGCATGGCTTGAATCGCAGAATAACGAATTCCGCTTACATTTTTATTATCGGCCACTTACTCTCCTTATCCAAATATATTTTTAAGATCTTCAATCTTACCAAGAATTTCGACTTTACCAAACAATTCATGTATTACTATAGCTTCAATATCGTCAAATTTCTCTCCATTATGTTCTTGCAACACGCAACAACGGGTAAAGGTTCCAAATTTATCTTTATATCCATTGATTTGTTTGTTCAATCTTTTTTCAATAGAAATAGCTTCTAACGAAGGTAATTCATCTTTCCAATATGTAGTTGATTCATCGACAATAAAAAACCCAGGATATTCCTGAGTCAATCGTTCTTGCATATATGCATTATCACAATCGTATCCATTTTGGACTCCAACTCTGATGCGTTCATTTTTACTAAGTTTATTTACCCAACTAATTTTATCATGCTGGTAATCTTCTTCCATTTCTTCGCGCTTAATGCAAATTTCTTCTGTATTCATATTTTCATAAAGAGGTTCCAATTCAATTGGTTCATAATACTTTTCTTCTTTTTTGTTTTCTTTAATAATCGTTGGTTTTTGTAATATGCCATCTGCGAAACAAATAACCTCACCTTTATGCAGAGTGAGGGTATAATTTACCAATTCAGATAACTTTACAGTCTTGTCTGATAGTTCTGGAACCTCATGGCGAAAAGTAACCTTACATGTCTTAAAGCGAGTCTTACCCTTGCACAACACCTTTAAGTCATTAATAGCTATAAAGCCACTTGCCATGTTATCACCCCTTAGAATTGGAATTCATCTGAGTCAGATGAGGTTAATGGATCTGAGTCTTTAACGGTAGGCTCAGGAGAAGCAATCTCAGCATCAATGACAACTACATCATCCATAGCGCCAGTATAGGCAAGTGTTTCGGCAGATTTAGCCAATTCCTTTTTAAGCTCTGGATCGGGGGCGCAACCCAAAGTCATATATTTAGCTCTAGCTTCCATTAAAGTACCAATCTTAGTGCCAGCGCCTTCGGCAATCTGATCCCAGCTAAATGGCACTTCAATTTCTACAGTTGGAACATTTTGCACTTGACCTTTAATTGTAATTGGAACAATTACAACTTTTAGATTAACACAAAGACCATAGAGCGTTTTGCGAATATCGTAAATATTCTTTAAAGCACCACTAATCTTTCCAATAGTCATTTCTGAATGAGTTACAAACTTCCAGACACCACCGGAAACTGGAGCTTCTGGCATCATGAATGTAAGAATACCAGTTGGCTTACAAGTGTTAATTACTCCACGATCAGTTTTAGTCATTCTGAATTGACAAGCTTTATAATCACAAGGAACTTCTTTTTTATCGCCAGCTTCATTAATAACTCGCATAGCTGTTTTGCCATTACCTTTGCAATTACATTTCTTCCCAGGATAATTCAAATAATCAGTATAAAATACTTCATCATAATGATCAAATACGAAAGTGACTTCAACCTTCTTTGGTTTATCTGTTGCATATTTCTTTTTAATAACTTCTGTCATTTCTGGAAATCTAGGAGCTAAGTTAGCCTTTGAATCAAATGGACGAGTAAAGATAAAATAATCCAATTTTACTGGATATCCTTTTTCTTTATTTTTCTCACCAATGGCTACACGCCCCTGAATTGTATTCTGATATTTTTCTAATGACACTACGACTCCTTTTTGAGTAACCATGACAGGCTTGTTTGTCTTGGCTTTTGTTTATTGCCAATTGCAGTCGGTAATACATTTGCGTAGGGAGCAATTATCAATACACGACTTCTAGCTCTTGTTAGTCCTGTATATACAATATTTCTTGTAGTAATTTGACTTGGATTTACGAAAAATACAATCTTTTCAAATTCGCTACCTTGTGACTTGTGGACTGTAATAGCATACGCTAAATCTAATTGCCACAAGAGAGAGTTAGGATAATCAATCACTTTATCTTTAAATTCTACCGTTGTAAGTCTATCGTTTTTTCTAACAACAGTTCCCATCTCTCCATTATAAACACCAAGATCTTTATTATTCTTCGTATGAATTACTTTCATCCCAGGTTCAAATCCAGTAGATGAATTTGGGAAAAGCGTATTCCGTGCAACGTCATTTATAATCTTTGAGCCTTTATCCCTAAGCACAGAAAGTATCTGAGCATCTTTCCATTCCTTACTTTTCAAAAGTTTTGTGGTTATCTCAGACAGATTCCACGTATTAGGAAAGTAAGTTACTACCTCATTATCTTCACCGGTGATTACATTGTTACCGGCATGAATAGAATGAGCAGATTGGATAATTGAACCCGGCTTCTGTCTCATGATTTGATTTAAATGATACCGTACTCCAACCTTAGATGCAAGTATATCTTGTAGAACTTGCCCAGGCCCAACTGAAGGTAATTGATCTGGATCACCTACTAGAATTAATACACAACCATCAAGAATACCTTTAGAAATATATCCAGCGATTTCTACATCACACATAGAAATTTCATCTATAATTATAATTCTATCCTGAACCGTTTTAGGAAGATCGCCTTGTGGGTTAAAGAAATAAGAATGTAGGGTACTTGCTTGTAATTCGCATAACTCCCTTAATCTGGCTGCTGCTTTTCCAGTAGGAGCAAATAGACAAACCTGATCCTCTCCATATGATTCCACAATAGCTTTAATGGTCGTAGTCTTACCTGTTCCCGGTAAACCAGTTAAGATAATTAAACCATTTTCTTCAATTGCGTCAACGACGGCTTTTTGTTTATCGTTAAGAATATCATAAGTAGCTGATTGATTTCGCTTAAAATATGTACAATTTCCATTAAGAGAATGCTGGTGTAACAACATTGTTGCAAAATCTTTTTCAGCAAAGAAATATTTATTAAGAAAATAATTATTTTTATCGCTTACATACAAAATCTTCTTAGCTTGTAACTGATTGATAGCAAATTGAATTTCCGCATCTGTAAAATTTTGTGGATTAAGTTTACTTCTTACTTGCCATTCACGACCATAACAGTGACCTTGATCCGCAATGCAATCAAGTGAATATTGAAGATATGCTTTACATTTCTCAACGTTATTATTAACCTTGAACTTTGTCGCTAAACGTTCGCAGAGATTGATAGAAAATCCATTGTCCCTATCATAAAACATCCAGGGGTTTATTGGAATAGTATCAATCATAAAAGTAAGTTGGGATTCCTCCTTGCCTTCCAGCAAGTATCCAGGAATCCCATACTCTGTTCTTAGTTTAAGTTCAAGGTGATATCTTTGCTTTTCTAAAGCCAGAATCACTCATGCTCCTACAGAATACCGATTTTTTGATAACGTTTCATCGCGTCAATGACTTTGATGGAATAGTTTAAATCGTAAACGTTGTTTCTACCTGACGGTCCCCAAAAATAACTATGCAAAGCAAATGTAAAGTTATCTGGAGTAGCTATCCCACTCTCTACGAGAGTGTTCTGAAAATCACAAAGCATTCCGATTCCGCAGATACAATTTACCACAGGATCGAACAGAATATCCTTCTTATAGTCAATTTTATTTTCTCGTAAATACGGTCGGCAATACATGAGAGTTACTTGTAATAAACCGACACACCCTTTTCCGCTAACTGCGTGAGTGTTAAATTTTGATTCTACCTCTGCAATTCCAAGCAATAAGCTAATCGGAATTTTTCGAAGTGTAGCCATATCGTAGATAATTTTTTGAACTGCAACCTTTTCTTCCATAGGAGCAGATCCAAAAGCGGCAGAATCACTATCACGTAAATTTTTATCTAAAACAGTCAAGAGAAGCGTCTGCTGGCTTTGAGTAACGTAATATTTATTAATTAATTCAAGTTGATTAGCATTACGTTCACCTACAAGCTTTTGAGTATAATTACTATAACCTAAATAGATGGCAACGCACACTAAAATAATAGTGGCAGAAGAATTAATAAATTTATGGATACTGGCATAAGGATGTTGAACTGTATTGACAATTTCCCTTACAATTTCTTTCATAATATTTTTATCAATTTGAATCTTTTCCTCTATTTCTTCACTCATTTTTACTCCACAAAAGTTATAAAAGAACCGCCCTCCGAAAGTGGAGGGCAGTTTGGAAACCGATAATCATATAGTATTTCTTTTCCACCAGGTAAACGTAGAATCAATTTACCTTCGATTTTAGTTACCATATATTGATTATCTGCCGTTTTTTCCATCACGTCACCTTAAACCCCTTTAGAGTAAATAGTTTCACCTTATTGTTAACAACACCATCAAGATCACCAACGTATGTTCCAAAATACTGAATCTTAGTTGTATCGTTCGAAAGGTAATCAACGTATTTTACAATAGCTTTCTTATCAATACATTCCATGCCATCCAAATTGAACAGATTAGCATTTGGGAAAATGTCTTTAAGAATAGCGGTACAAAGTCTAAGCTTTACTGAATCACCAAGACGGTATAAAGGCAAGCCTCTAAAAAATAAGCCATCTTTACCAATGGTGACATCTTTTACTTTTAAGGTCAATAAGCCAGGAATAACATTTTTGATGAGGTTATCAAGCTTCTTAATCTTATCGTCTAAGGCTCTCTGTCGTTTTTGTAAATCTTCTAATCCAGTATTTTTACCTACCTCAGAAGAAATTTTACACTTCATTAGAAGTTCAGATTTCTCTGTAAGCTGTTTTTCTAAATCAGAATAATCAATAACAGTACCGTCATATACATCCAAACTAGTAAGTAAACCTTCTGCTCTAGAAAGTTCAAGTTTTTTCTTTTCTACGTCTTTACCAATGCTAATTTTTTCTAAAAGTGATGCGACTTCTTTTTCTAATTTTTGACTCTCTGCAAACTTTTTCTTACCTTCTGTCACAAGTTTATTACGTTCTTCTGTAAGATCTTGTTTGTAAGAAGTCATATCTGTCGTACAAACAATAATGTTATTAATAGGACACTTGATTTGCCCACCTTCAAGCTTTTCTAAAGTATCTTTTAGGATAGTAGCCTGAACACGTTCTTTTTCTAATTCAGACTGCATTGTTTTAAATGCAGTAGTTTTAACAGCATATTCTTTTTCAAATTCTTTAATCTGTTCAGGAGTAAAATCTAAACCACTGATTTCTCGTTTCAAATCAGCAATAGTTTTAACCGTACTTTCCCGAGCAATTTGATGCTGTTTACTGATTTCAATCTTCATATTATTTTGTTTAGAACTATTAATAGATTGCTTTAATTGTTCAATTTCTTTTTCAAGATTTGGAATATCTTCCAATTTAACTTCGACAAGCTCAACTGGTTTAGCACCAGAGAGAGTTTTTACATTTCGATTTATTTCAGTTCTAGAAGCATATGATTTGTCATAAAGATTTTGAATTGCCTGAATTGGATTAATTGATAAATCAATTTCAGCTAATTCAAATTCAGATATTTGTTCTGGTGTTAATTTAAGACGAGTGCTAAGTGCAGTTTGAATAAACTCATTTAAATCTTTAGGTTTCATTGAAACCATAGCAGTTGGACTGAATATAATTGGATTGTAAATTTTACTTAAAAGTTCTTGAGGTCTAGGAAGCGGTTCTTCATTTTTGTAAACAAAAAGTTTATTAGTTCCACCGCGAGTTAAACGTCTTTCAATGCGAGAACCATTATCTGAATGCAGAATTACTTCACAAGTATTAGTACCGTTACGAACAACGGTTTCATCATTACCACCATTAATACACCAATCTATAGCAAGTAAAACTGTAGTCTTTCCTTGATCTGAATCACCCTGGAAAATATTAAACTTACCGCAATCAATCTTCAGATTTTCAATTCCACCGAAGTTATTAATTTGAACACTTTTGATCACTTTTTTAGTCCCTCATACAATCTCATTAGTGCGTTATAATCAATCGCCAGACTACTTGTGAGTTTCTTTTCATCAATCGAACCACGCTCATTTGGAATTGGATAAAGAATTGCCTTACCCGTAACCAAATCAGTTTCAATAACTCCAGCTTCTTTTAAATCTTCTCTAAATTTATCCTCAACAATACGATGACCGTTTTCCATATAATTATTCATTACACTAAGAACGGCTTTAGTTGCAAGAACAATTAATTTTCTACCACGATCATCTGGATAGGTAATGTCAAGAATTGGAAAACTAGGATAGTTACGTTTAGGATCTTTCCAACCACCATTAAATGTTTTAACGCCAATAGCTTCACTCTTAAGAATCTGCACAAGAATATCAATAATCTTAAATTTACTCGAATGCGCTTCAATACGACTAATCTGATCGATGATTTTAAGATCCCAAAAATCTACCAAATTCTTAAAAGCTTGATCTGCTTCCTGTGGAGTACAAATCTCTTTTTCTTTACAGAATTCAGTAATATTTTCCCAAGCAGAAATAATACGAGAAACCATATCAGCAGGTCTTTCAATATTATTTCCTTTACCACGAAGAAGATCGGTGTAATGCTTCTTCCATTTATCTAAACATTTTGCGTAAGGCTTAATATCTCTTTGCTGAACCCATGCAATTGCTCTAGGAAGAAATGCTGACATACGATGGAAATTACATGATCCATCTTCTTTTGGTTTCGTCATATGAAGAAGATGGGTTTCCCATTCAGCAGTTTTAGAATATGCTGGTTTAACAATTCTCAAACACAACATACGAGCAGCAATAGATTCTGGAATATCTCCAGGTTTAGCTTCAGAAGTGAAGATTGCAGAAGCTCGCATTTTATCTCCACCCTTTAACTTAGTTCCAGTGGAGTCCATTCTAGCTCTTGTAGCGCCACCATAGATATTATGGAAAAGATTTACAAATTCACTATCTCGTAAATCTTCAACCTTAAGATCATCAAGACAATGCGTTGCCGTTCCAACCGCCATTAATTGATGAACCCAAGCTAAGGTTGTTCCATTACAACTAAGCAAATCTGACTGATTTTTAAAGTCTCCCAATAAACACATTCCTGCTACAGCCGCAGTAGATTTAAATCCACCTGACTGTCCAGATAAATACAATGGGAAACCGTGATCATTTTCCACAATGCCGGTTCCCTGAATCTCTCTTGTGCAGGAGTCAAAGATTACGGACACTACGGTATCAATCAGGGTAGTCTCATGCAGGTGCCTCAGATGATTCCAAAATAGGCTACCAACCTCGCGGTATTCATCGTCATCCACCTTTTTAAATTTAAATTTAGTTTTATCTACAGAATCAGTGTTATCCACGGATACTTTGAAGCCATTATTCTCAACCACTTCTCCATTAATAACACTAACATCAGGCATCAAGAAAAATTTATTAGTTTTAAACAATTCAATTGTTTTTACTTCAGTTGGTCTACCTAATGAAGAAAAAACATAACTCACATTATCGTTTGGAATTGAATGCATAATATCGGTCACGTTTGAGAAACCTTTACCTTTCCAGGATGGATCTACAAATTGTAGATCGGTTACATTAATAAGGTTTGCTAAAAATTTTTGAATCTCTTGGTTGTCGAAGTATTTATCTGCATCAAGTTCACCTTCATATGATTTTAATCCTCCGATAACAACTTGAACGGTATAAGTTTTACGTAGTTTATTGTCAAGACTGTAATAATGAGTTGCATTACTAATTTTAAGATAAAAATTAGTTTTCGTGTAAACACGAACACCATTATCATTTGGAACTGATTGAATAATGCGTCCTAACTCATCAACCGATAAATCTCCACAGGTAATTCCTCTATCATTATTTTTTAAGGAAGCCGTGGTAGCTGCCGATAAAGAAAATTCCTTTTCAGCTATTTCATTAAATACTTGTCTTTGAGCATTTTGTAACTTATCAGAGACTTCAAATGAAAACTTAACTTGACACTCTCTTTTGTTATCCTGATTATCAATAGTATCGACATAATGCTTAATAGTATTGAAACAGTAACGAGGGAGGCTAATAAGTGGTAAGTCTCTGATAGAGCCCAAAGAATAGTTATTAAATTTAAGATAATCTTCCAGATCATATTTAGAAGTTGCATGTTTAACTTCTTCCCAATTTACAACAAGTAGATCATTACTTTTTATTTCATTTGCAATTTTAACTACAGTGTTTAAGATTGGGTGTTTAAGAGGATCTGGAATTTCATCATAACTTTTAATATCATTATCTTGAATATAAACTACTCTATCCAATTCACCGTGAAAAATATCAAGATGATTTGTTTTTGAACCAGAAGCATAAATAATAGGAAGTGCATCACGTAAATCTTGTTCTACTTTTCCATTATCTTTAACTTCATGATATGCTGCAATAGCATATGCAATTAAATTCATTTCACCTTCTACAATCATAATACGATGATTGGAAGGTCTAAATCTGAATTTGTCCATATTATAAAAACATGGAATATCTTCAAGTGGTTTCCACTGAGTAAAATTTTTCTCAGTAAACTTTCTTGATCGAATTCCGGCTAATGCACCATCAATCGTATACAAAGGAAATACTAAAGCATTGTCGCCAAAATCTTCATAGAAGATATCTAATTCTTTACCTTTTCCTTGTTTCATTAATTCAGTATCTTTTAAAACCTTTTTAACAATATCAATTTTTGGCAATAAACCAATATTTGTAGCTCTTACGAAATTAATATCCATTGGGATATTTCTAGCTTCAAAAAATTTAATTAAATTAATAGGTCGTTTTGTTTTATCTAAAATAACTGTTTCTAAGTTAGCTTTGCAAAGATCCCAAACTTCCTTAAGTTTGGGACCAGCAAAGTAAACTTTCTTTGTGATAGATTTGCCATCTTTATCAACTCTTTGGAATTTATCTGGAATATCCATTTGAGTGATATCACACGCCATCTGTAAAGCGTGTGAGAAGGATAAGGCTCCACCACATTTCAACAATAGTTGAACAGGTCCATAACTCGCATACTTACCTGTTTCTGGATTGATTGTCGTAAAGTCGGTCAAGATATTCTCTTGAGCATAATACGACAAACTAGGAGATTTATCCTCTCTCCAGACTATACGTGCCCTATGTCGAGAAGCTACTTTTTCAAACTGCTCCCCGGTAAGTTTAGTATAGAGTTCATCTACAGGAATCTTGCTTTGGACTTCTGCTACGAAATTCTGAAAGTCGGTAAGCTCATTACCTTCAATAGACATACAACTCCACGGTGATCCTTTATTGTATCACGTACTGTCTTAATGTCAAAGGATAAATTAGATCGTGATACCTGCATAGTAATTCTTCATGTATTGATCGGTTCGTTTTTTCATACGAATACCAGACCATAAGCCACCTTCTACTGTTTTCTTTGCAACTAATCTATATTCTTCAACTTCTTTATCTTGACCATAACGATAATTACGATCTCTACTTTGAGTATAATCCTCAAAATCATCTGTACCAGAATAGTAAAATGATTTATTAGCTTTTAACCAAGTGTGACCATATTTTACAGCTTTAGAAGAAGCAACCATAATACGACACCAATCATTATCTAGATATCTTTTCAGATTCTTTAAACGATCAGCCTTACTCATTCCACCATATACAAATGAAGCTATACTTTCATATTTTTTAAATATGTATTCTACTTCACTTCTAAATCTGCACCAAATAATAATATTATTTTTTGGTTCTTTTAAAAATCCTTGAATCATTTCATCAAGTTTATCCATCTTAGCATTCCAGGGGAGCGAAACTTTCTTACGCTTTCCATCGTCATCTGTAAATTCTGTAAAACCATCAATAGCTCTAAGAAGTTTAATTCTCATCGATAATTCATGTTCAACAAGAATCTTTCCTTCTTCAGTTTCACCTTTTTCATTTAATGCTTTGCAAACTACTGAGTAATCTTTTTCAAGAGTCTTTAACATTGTTAAATGATCTGGATGAAGATCTACAAGAACATCATATTCTTTTCTAGGAAGAAGATTAAGTACATCATCTTTCTTGACAAAGTATGAAACAAGATCAATTCTTGCCCTAATATCGCGTTCTGCACTTGCCACTGGAAACCAAAATTTAGCTGGACCTTTACTTCTTTCAACGCCATATCTAGTTTGAAACGGAGTATAGTTATCTCCCAAAACAGATCCAAGAACATACATCTGTGGGAAATATTGAAATACTTTATTTGGAGCAGGACAACCAGATGCTAAAGCTAAATATTTTGCGTGTCTAGCAATATTGACAAATGCCATTGTTTTATAACTTGAATGTGTTTTTAATGCAGCAGCTTCATCAAAGAAAATAGCATCTGGTCTGAACATTTCAAAATAATTATCTTTCATGTAAGAATGTTCAGCATCTTCTGTTTTACGGAAACACCAAGCCATGAATTTTTCTGGATTTACAAATCTAATATTTCCATCAGGATTATTAAATTCTCTTGGATTGGTTAAATCTATTGGTTTAAGATCTGAAAATTTTGCTAAATCTTTAAACCAAACTGTATCATTCAAAAGATCTAATGGAGCTACTACTAATGGTTTTTCAATGAGGCTATCTACGAGCAGTTTTCCTAATAATAAAATACCCACAGGAGTTTTGCCGGTTCCTTGTTCAAGATAGCATCCTCCCTTCTTTACTTTTAAAAGCCAAAGAACCATTCGCATTTGATGAGGTAATGCTTCAATTTTTGGAAATAGCTCTGGAAAATCTTGAAGCTCCCATTCACGAATTGCTTCTTCATCTGTAAATCTACGAATTTTTGCGCCTTCTTTGTAGACTCTAAGTTCTTCTCTTAGTGCTTCTACGGTTCCTTTAACACATTCGTCGTATTCAATATCTAAACTATATCGTTCTTTATTTTTGAACAAATCCGCTAAATTCCATGGACTCATTCTCATTAAATATTCTTCATTTTTCTTTTTAGTTGTCCATCCAAAAATACTTACATCTCTATCTGTTAAAATTAAAAATTTATCAGAATGTTTTGGGTCCAACGTAATCTTAAGATTTCCCAATCTAGTATCTCCGCAGATAAGAATTGTTCAGGCGTAATATGTGGCTGTAACTGATCCCACATTATAATACGAGGTTCATCTTTATTTAAAAGAAGGCCAAAACACATTGCGCCAGCTAAAGCCCTTTTTCTTAAAAAATTAATTTGAGGAACCTTAAATGGTTCTTTATTTATATGTGTAAATTGATTTATCCATTTAGATTCTGCAAATATAGGCATACCTTTAAAGGTTGCTTCTATGTCTGCTACTCCAACTCTAAGTGGGTCAATAATCTTATCAATAGCTAAAAATCTGCCAAACAATTCTTTCTGTTCAGCTATAAACTTCTGCGAAGCTTGCGATTCTTGAGAGGTTGCCATAATAGCTAACAAAAGGGGAGAGAATGATTTCTCTCCCCAATTGTATCACGGAAGGCTTACTTAGCCTTCACTTTATCCCGATGAAACTGCATGGTCATCATCGGGGAGTCCATGGCAACCTTGCCATAGAAAAGGTGATTCGGCTCAGGGTCGAAACTCCGTTGGAAGGCACGGCTAATGGCATTCCACAGAATGCCATTCAGGAGACTGACAGCCTCCTGCGAACCGTTCATTCCATCGCTCTCAAGGAAGGAAAGATCCTTCCCATTGAACGAAAACGCCGTTTCGAAGTCCTTCACAAGCTCCACACCTTCATAGAGCTTCAGGCTGATGGTGCCGATGTTCTGGTTGCGGTTCATTGCCAAGAGCCATGCGCTCTTGGGCATGAATGACTTTACCCTGTTCTTGTCCCAGCTTTCGCTGGGAAGCATGGTGGCTACGCCACCGGTCTTGCCATCGGGAAGCGTCAAAAGACGCAACGCGATAGCTTCACCTTCAGCACCACACACGATGCTGACCTTGCCCTTAAGAGAAGAACCGTAACCCTTCTCGGTCAAGTGAACTTTACCATTGGAAGGGATGTTGTCGTTCGTCATGACGACTCCTTAAGAGAAACCTCACGTTGAGGTTTGGTTGAAAACCAGATAGCAATTTTGCTACCATTTATATTATAACAACTTATAACTTATTTTTGCATTAAAGAAATTAAACCATATCGGTTGAAAAATCAGAATTCAACCATATTGGTTACATGAGTGATACAATAATCTTTGGAAGGTGTTAAGTGACAATTAAAGTAAGTACAACTGATTTTATCCAAAAGACAATGAACCTAGATGGTGGACCTTGGCGATTTACAAATCGACCATATATATATCAAATTCTTAATAATAAGAATTCTCGTATTTTAATGCTATCAGCTAGACAGGTAGAAAAATCTACTACTATGGCTGGAGGTATGCTTTCTCAGGGATGTTTAAATCCTAATAGAAGTTATCTATATGTTTCACCTACTATGAAACAAACAGGTGTATTTAGTAGAAAAAAGATCGATGAAGTATTTGAAACTTCTCCTTTACTTAGAGCTGGATTTTATCCTGGCGTAAAAGGCTTTAGAGTTGAAGAAAAAAGATTAAAAAACCATACAACATTATATTTTAGATCTGCCTTCTTAAATGCTGATGGTATTCGTGGTATCACTTCCGCAGGAACTCAATTTGACGAAATACAAGACATTTTAGAAGATGTAATTCCAGTGGTTGAGGCTTGTTCACAGAAGCAATTAGATGCTCAATTCAGATATGCCGGAACACCAAAAACTTTTGATAATACAATCCATCTGCAATGGGAAATGTCATCGCAGAATGAATGGCATGTTAAATGTAAAGCTTGTGGACATTATAATCTTTTAGATATTGGTTGTGTAATTTTAGATAGACCAGGAATTTGGTGTAAGAAATGTGGTAAGAAAATTTATTCTCATGAAGGTTTGTGGGTTCAGGGAAAACAAAGTGATTTAGACGGATATAGACTTCCGTATATTATTTTGTATCAAGATTATATTAACTGGAAAGATCTTTATTTTAAAATGAGAAACCATGATACTGGTACTCTCATGAATGAAACCTTTGGAGTTAGTTACGATAATGGAGTTAAACCATTAACAAGAGAACAACTTATTGCGGCATGTGATTCGCAATGGAAAAAATGGTCTGAAGTTCCTACTCAATATCTTGGCAATAAGATGTATGCGGGTATTGATTGGGGCGGTGGCAATACTGGCTTTACTGTTTTAACTATTGGATTTTATGATAAATCATATAATAAATTTAGAGTAGTATTTGCTAAAAGATATATTGGTAAAGAAGCTGAACCAGATAATGTTGTGCAAGCAATTGCTACAGAATTAATAAGATTTGACGCTAGAATCATTGGTGCTGATTGGGGTTTTGGCGTTGGTTACAATGGTCCTTTAAAGAAATTGCTTCCTAGTAATTTTATTTACGTCACTTATCGTCACTCGGTTATCAAAAAGTTTTTAGCATATGATGAATTAGGTGAAACATATGTTACTAACCGAACTGAGGTAATGACTCATCTATTCAGTAAAATCAAAAGTGATAAATTCAATCTTTATCAATGGAGTGAATTTGAAGATATTGGTAAAGATTATTTAGCTATTACATCAGAATTTTCTGAACAATTACGTCAAGTTAAATATATTCATACTCAGCCTGATGATTCATTTCACTCTGCATTATATATGTATCTTAGCTGGATGATTATGGTTAAAGAAACACCCGCTACAAGATTAGAACCAGGAGATGAAGAAGATGCTTAATTTTATTGACCTGATTTAAAATTCCTGAGACAATAGCTATGTATTCGAATGGACGCTCAATGAACCTAGAACTTATAGCTCAAAAAATTTCTGATGCCTATGTTAAGAAAAACGAAGATATGAACACTTCAATCGCTAAGGTTGCAAGTGAAAAGAATCTTAACATAGAACAAACTAAGAGATTAGTAGAAGAATGCAATAAGGGATGCTATCTTCAGAAGATGGCTGAAACTGGTGAACAAATTTTTGATATTGCAGATTATGAAAAGGTGAAAGCCATCGTTAAGCATCCTGAAGTTGAAAAGCAAGCATCTACTTCATTCAGCAAAACTAACTATGACATTTTTGCATCATTAGAGAAAACTGCTGACACGCAGATTACTCATGAGCAAATTGCTCAAGCTATTGAACGTTGCAAAGACGAAGCTGGTAAGCATCTTTCTAAATATTCTGATTTATGCAAAGTAGCTGAATACAAATGCCCTGGAATTACTGACAATCTTTCTTCTGCAAAAGGTACACAGTTAGAAAAGATTGCTAACGAAATTATTACCGAACTTAAAGAAGTTAAAAAATTTCAGGTTATGAAGGATGTTCTTTTAGAAAAACGTGCTGGCATTGCCAGTGTAATTGCTGGTGCTGGCTTAAAGACTGGTGGTGCTGTAATTAGTACCGCTATTAAACATCCTAATAAAGCAGTCTTTGTTCCGTTGCAAGTTGTTAGCTCTGCTAAAATGGGTGCAAAAAAAACTCAGGCAGAACCTCAACCTTTCTTGCCTAATAATTCTGAATTAGGTAAGGTTGCCGGGTTAGGATCAGAATTAATTGAAGAAGGTATTAAGTTTGGCAAGAAAGCCCTTCCTGCTGCTGCTATTTTAGGAATGATTGGGGTTGGAACTTCTGTCGCTAGAGGAATGGGTGGTATAGTTTCTCAAATGATGAATAAAAGACAATTAGATGAATCGTTTGCAACGGTATTCCAAGATAATAGAGATATTCAAGGCATTCCTAATGCTAGAGGTTATTTTGATGTAATTGCTAGACATAGCCCTTCGCTTGCTATGGACCCAATGGTTGCTCCACAATTAATCAGACAGTTTGATTCATTCGGCGGAGTTGATTTACAAACGGTTGGCAAACTTAGAGAAATTGAAAATACTGGAAAGAGTAAATCTGATAGTAAACCATTTGATTTACTTGGCGGTATTTCAGCAGTTCAAGGCTTAAGAACTGGCTTTGACAATGATTCTAGAAATGCAGCTAATGATGCCAGAAATTCTGCAAGCGATGAAATGAATGCAATGAGAATGCAAGATATGAAACATAAGCGCGTAATGGATATCGCTACAGATAAAGAAGGTCCAAACAAATCATTGATTAACTTAGCAAGAAGAAAAACAACTTGGGTTCGTAATCCTAATGGCCCAGGTATGATTCCGGCACCAACATCACCAGATTTCTCAATTTAGTAACCAAACCTTTTTATAGGAGACATGCTAATGTCTAAGCTTTTAATTGAACAGTTGACTGAAGAGGTCGAAATGACCAAAACCGCTGAGGAAGCGGAAATGGAAAAGATCGCTCAGATCACTAACGTTGTTGATCAGGCTCAGACTCTTTCTCTCGTTGGCGAAGAACTGTACAAGATCGCTGAAGAACTCGAGAACGAGGATTTCGCCGCTCTTGCCGTTGACGTCTATCAGACTGGCGAAAGAATGGGTTCCTGCTTAACCAAGACTGCTTCGGATAGTCCTGCCGCTTTAGAGGAAGCGATGGAAATTGCCGAAGATCTTAACAAGCTCGCTTCAGTTATCGCTGAGATTGCTGATGATGTGCAGGATGAGGATTTCAATAAGCTTGCTGAAGCTGTTATCGGTATCTCCAATGAACTGACCGATGAAGCTAATGAAGTTTTTGAAGCTCTTGAAGAACAGGAAGAATTTGATAAAGAGGCTGCTGCAACTCTTCACGGTAAAGGTCATTTGACTGCTTTTAAGAATCTCCTTACTCGTAAAGCTCCTAAAGCTGCTGCCGCAGCTGCCGAAGCTGCCGGTAAAGCTAAAGATGTTTTAACTGGTAAAGACGTTAAGCATCATTATGGCGTTGCTGGTATGAAGTATTGGGCAGATAATGAAGGTAAGGGTCCATCTGTAGGTAAGAAAATTAAAGAAGTTCTTTCTCAAAAAGAAGGTCGTGCTGCTGTAGCTAAGACTGGCGGTGCTTATGCTGGTTTAGCTGCCGCTGGTTATGGTGCAAAAAAGCATCACGATAAGTAGATTTTATCGAGCGGCTCCACCTATTTATAGGTCGAGCCGCTTTATTAAACTCTAGGAGATAAAAATGAGCTTAGTTAAAATTGCAAATAAAAGACAGAGAATGAATCGCGCTAATAATTATAGCAGAATTGTTGAAAAATTAAGTGAACCAGCTAAAGCGATCGAACATGAAGCAGCCCCTATTGCTGCTTATATAGAAAATAAAGCAGTCCCTATTGCAGAAAAAGTTGAAAAGAAAGTTTTAAGTAAGATTCCTAAAAAATATCTTATTGGCGCTGGTTCTATTGCTGCATTGGCTGGCGCTGGTTATAGTATTAAAAAACATTACGATAATAAATAGATTAATAGGTTAAAAAGGAGATAAGATGAGTCTTATTAAAGTTGCGAAATTAAAACTGTCAAGTACACAGGTGGCAAAACATCAAGAGTTAGGTAATCTTGGTGGAGTTAATGGCTTTTTAGCTCAACATCATAACATGAGAATGTTAGAAGCTGGCGAAAAGGTTAAGGAGACTAAAAAGAAAATTGCTAATTTAACAGAAGCTCAAAAACAAGCTGGTCATCCAGCCAAATTAGAAGCTGAATTAAAAGAACATGTTGCTAATGTGCAACATCATTCTGCTAAATTAAGAGAGTTTACTAATCCTGGCGGAGAAAGTGGACAAGCAACAGTTTCTCGTTTAATGCCAACAAAACAAGATAGATTAAGAAATCTTGCAGCACATAGCGATGCTACTTCCGTAGCTAATGGTGCAGAACATGGAGTTGGTGGTTTAATTAGTAAAGCTAAAGATTATGCTATGAAGAATCCAGGCAAGGTTGGACTTGGTGCTGCTGCTGTTGGTGCTGCCGCTTATGGCGTTCATAAACTCAATCAGAATAATCAGCAGAGATATTAATATAAATGTATAAGCTTATTGAAACTTCTAATGTTCCAGAAGATCTTCAGTTTTCTATGTCGTTAGAAACGAGATATGAATCTGACTTCACTAAGCTTGCATCTAAAAGAGATTTACCTAAAGAAGTCGATGAAGCTATCAAAAACTTAGCTCGTAAAAAAGATCATAGCTATGTGCTTGTTACAGCCATGGGGGATGGTGAGACATGGGGTTCGAACAAGAATGGTGATTATTTTCCATATCCTGGATTAACTGGTTTACAAAATTCTCCAGTATTAGGAAAATTACCAGGTAAAGATGAACGTGCCAATTCTTCAATAAAAGAAAAGATTAGATTTAAAACATTTGAAGATGGACATTTCTTCCATCATCATAGAAATAAAATAGAACGTGATCCTCATTTTGGGTATGTTCCAGCTTCTATCTGGAATCCTAAAATGAGGACCGTTCTATTAATTATTGGTGTTGATAGAAATAAAGATCCTGAAACTGCCGGAATGATTGATGCAAATCAATTATTACATGTTTCTATGGGATCTAAAGTTCCATTTGACGAATGTTCTATTTGTGGATCTCAGCATAAAACTCTTTTACAATATTGTCCTCACTTAAGAGGATTAATGAATAAAACTCTGCCAGATGGCAGAAAAGTTTACGCTATTAATTATCATCCTAGATTCTTTGATATTAGTAAAGTTTTAAGAGAAGCATTTATCGCTGGTATGCAGCTTGAAAAAGTTGCCTATCAAATGGGTGATATGCTTTCAGTTGATTTAGCAGAATATTATGATATTGGTCAATTTGACAAGTTAGCAGATGTAAGTAAAGATGCAACTATCTACAAAGATGTTCCTTCTCATGTTGAAGGCGCAATTGCTAGAGTGTGCAATACAGAAAAAGATTTACCACATTCATTAATGAACGATCTTGCCAAAATGGAACCTCAACATGCTTGGGGTGCTTTGACTAAAGCTGGTATTATTGCTAAACCAAATGAGTTTGCTTATATTCTTTTAAAGCATGATGGACATGATGAATTAGCTGATAAATTTATTCATGCAAAAGCTACAGTAAGTAAAGAAAGAGTTAAAGGACTTGATGAAAAACTTCATAATTTGGCTGCAATTGATATTAATTATCATGCATTAAAAATGGCTAACTCTATTCCAGGGTCGGTGATTGAAGATAGATCAATTGGCAATGTAGATGATAGAGTCTACAAAACTGACAAAGGTTTACGTAAAGAAGCCGAAGTGGTAAGAAGTATTGGTTTAGGCAGTATCTTATCTGCTCTCTATATGATCTATAGAAGAAACGCAGAATCTACTTTCAATGCTTATGGATTACTTGGTGCCGGTATTAGTCAGATGATTAGAGATAAAGATGATAATCCTAAATATTTAGGTAATAATTCTGCAACAACCGATTTAATGAATAAACAAGCCAGCGCATTAAAAACACTTGGTATGGGATTAGGAGGTTTTACAGTTCCATACATTGCAAGTGCCCATTATCAAAATAAAATTAATAATGGTGAACAAGTTGGTATTATTGGTAGAGGAATAGCTAATAATCCTGGTAAACTAGGACTGTTAGGTGGTGCTATCGCAACTAATCCTCATGCAGCTTATGATACTGCTAAAAAAATCGGAACAGATGTAACTAAAAGTATTAGTAAGATTTTAAATAAAAAATAAATGGAGTTCTTATGAATTTTATGGAATTTTTAGAAAAAACCGCTCCTGAAGATTTACAGAAACTTGCCGAACAGGCTCAGGATGAATTAGTTAATAAAGTAATGAATAGTATCATTCCGTTGCTTGAAAAACAGGCTGAATATACAGTCATGCTTATTAAACAGGCAATGGAAGGCGAAGAAGCTCCCCAGGAAGAAAAAGAAGAACAGGAAGCTGCTGCCGCTCAAGCCGCAATGGAACCTGGAACTAAACCTGGAACTACTCAAGGTGAAGATAATTCAGAAGTAGTTGGTTCAAATACTCCTGAAGGTTTAAAGGCTACAGATATTCAGGGAGCCGTTAATCAGGCTATTGAGGCTCAACAGGTTGAAAAGGTTATTCCTTTTGTTAAAGCTCTTGCCTCTGCTCATCCAGATGCCTTAACTGAAGTATCTAAGATTATTAAAGTTTGCTTACATGACGCTATCATGAAACGCAAGGTAGAACCAGAAAAGGCAGCTAAAGTTGCTCAAGAATTAGATAATTTAATTTCTGGACCTACTGAGAGTGGAGAATAATATGAGTAACAGTATTATTGACGATATCTTAGCAGAGGCAGAAAGAGAGTCTCTCGTTAAGATTGCTAACGATCCTCAAGGTGCGCCTGAAACTGCTAACAATGCCGATAGTGGACAGACAGATATTGTTAGTACCGCTAATGCTTTTCTTCAGGAATTAGAACAGTTTAAAGCTACCCTTGGCGGTAACGTTGCTGCTCAAGGTCAGGAAGATCCTAATCAGCAAGGTGTTCCAGAAGGCGATCCAAATGCTCAACAGGTTCCTCAAGAACAACAGCAAGGTGGTGGGGCTACCATTCAAACTCCTGGTGGAACAATTATCAAATTAGCTGCTATGGCTAAACTGGCTTCTATTAAAGGTAGAAGTCTTTTCAGCGAGGTTGAATAATGGACGAGTCACTTCAGCAAGCATTGGATATGTTAGATAAAGCTGCTTCCATTATTCAAGAATTGGTTGCACAAGTTCAATCAAAGGGTCAGCAACAGGATATGTCTAAGAAAGCAGAGTCCCTGGCTGCAAAAACAGGTATGTCCTTTAATGCTGCATCTGATATGATAAAGGAAGCGGAAGAAAAAGGTTCTAATCTTGATGCAGTTTTAAGAGCCGCTGAATTATTCACTGAGCGTAGATTTTCATTTGGTAAAGTAGCTTCAGAAGATCGTTCTCTTACTAAAACGGGTTCAATTGCAATGGACAAGTATCAAGAACGTGAAGCTGAATTAATGGATTCTTTAGGACTGTAACTTTCTCATTATAGGAGATTTTAAATATGTTAAACGTTTTAAGTGGCCTTCAGGAAGGCTCCCGTTCAGTTGTTACGGTTAGCAGAAGTGGCCCCGCTGGTTTAGTTAGAGGCGCGGTCGTTAATACTACTGCTACTGCTAACACTGTAGCTAAAGCCGACAACTCAACTGCTGCCTTCAATATGTATGAGTACATTTTTGAAGATCTGACAACTCAGATTTCCGGCAAATACACCTGCATCTTTGGTGATATGGAAGTTGAAACTGATCAGTATTCTGGTACTCCTGCAATCGGCGCTTTCCTTAAGCCTGGGACCGGTGTGACCGCTGGTTTATTAATTGCCGCTGCTTTACCTGGCGATGCTGCTTTAATCGCTGGTAAAGTTATCGACTCTTACAACCTGCCGATCAATCCTACCATGACTGCTCCTTACGGTGGTGTAGCGGTAAGTGTTTTACGTGCCCGTTTAGTCTAACTTATTGCTAACTATTCTTAGGAGATTTAGATATGTCATTAATGGTTTCCCAGTTATGGGATGTTTTCAGTAACGGCAATGCCGATGGCATGACGAAGGTTGCCGCGTTAACTGAAGATTATCTCCGTGATCGTATCCGTGAAACTTCCGTTCTGAACCGGATTCTTCCTCCTGTTGTTCTGACCGAAGCGCAGATTGAGCGTAATACAAATAATGATTTCCCTCTGAAGCGTATTGAGTTAGAACCTAATTCAAAAGCCTTCACCGTGGGTTTCCGTGGTAAGGGTTCTGCTCAGTTCTTCGAAGGTCGGAAGTATGAAGTTTACTTCACTAAGATCGAAACTGAACATTTCAAGAAAACACGCGAAGAACTGATGACAATGCGTTATCCAGTAATGGACGTTGTGAATAACAACTTCGTTCTGGATATGCAGGAACAGCTTGATTTCCTGTTCCGGGCTCGTCTTGACGCTTCTGTTACTGCGGCAACTTCTCTTTCTGCTGGCTATACTTATGCGGCAACTATTACTTCTGCCACTGACGTAGCCAATAACTTTAAAGATGCAGTTATCGCTGGCGTTCAGGCTGTTATTGGTCAGAGACGTAGAACTGCTCGTCTTATTATGACTGAATCAACTTGGATGAACCTTGCTAGACTGACTCCTGATAAGCTTGGTTTCGAAGCTGTTCAGCGTATTGCTTTCCAGGGTACAACTCCTGAAAAGACTTTCCTGGGTCATGAAGTTATTACAACCATTAATTCTCAGGGTGCTGGTTCTGTTTGGGCCAACAACCGTATTTACTGCGTTGCAGAACCTGGCTTCTTAGGTTCTAACTTCATCCTTGGCGATGTACAGCAGGAGATGAAGCGTGAAGGCAATATGCTTGAGTGGTATTCATGGGCTGATCAGGGTATGGAAATTGGTAACATTTTCTCTACCTCACTCATTACTCTTGGTAGCACCTTTATCGGTGTTTAATAAATAGGAGAATCGCATGTCGTACGTCAAAGGTATTTTTGGTAATATTTATCATAATGCTTTCACTCTTGTAGAGGGTCAAGTCATTACCGTTGAAGATGCTATTTGTAAAACCGCTGCTTTACTTGAACTTGAAGCAAAAGGTATTATTAAGATCTTTGATGATTATGAAAAGGCTGTAGCATTTAAGTTCCGTGGATATTCAGCATTGGCTCTTGAATCTCTGCCTCATCTGAATCCGCCAACTGATGAAAAAGGTAATCAACTTCCTCTTGCTAGTCCATTTCCCACGATGAATCTTTCTACTGGGGAACCTATCAAAAAGGAATATAATTACATTACCGAACCTACTCCTGCTCCAGTTAAGGTTGTCCTGGATCTTCCAGTTGTTCCTATGGCATCCGATTCTCCCAAAGTTGTTAATGTAGCTCCTACTGATACCGCTGTAGAAACTACAAAATAATCACAAATACTGTAACGATTGATAAGAGGGGCGAAAGCCCCTCTTTGATTTTGTAGTAAGATATGATAAAATTAAGCAGAGGTAATTATGGAAGAACTTAATCAAAACCCTCAATATAGAAATTATAAATTTACTCCAGAATCTATCATATTTTGCGCTCGTAAATTTCTACGAGATACTGCAAAACAAAATGAATTACGTGGAGTAGATGAATCGGATGATACTATTTTCAAACTTGCAATTAATATGTCTATTAGTGATTGGAACACTACTCCACCACTTTTAGCCGCAGTAGGTTTAGAAGATTTTCCAGCATTTGATTGGCTAATTATTTCTACTGCCATGTTCGTATTACAAAGTGCTGGAGTATTACAATATCGTAATGAATTACAATATTCTGACGCTGGCGTTTCAGTAAACCCCTGGAGTAAAGGTCCAGTCTATTTTCAAACGGCAGGATTTTGGGCTAATCTTTGCGATCAGAAGAAAAGAGATTACAAATATGCTTTAAATGTTTCTAAGACATTTGGCATTGCAAGAACATCAGAATATATGATGTGGGATTACTCTGGATTGTTTACAGGTGTTCCAGGGGATAACGTTCGTGGTTCAGGTCCATCTTCAGTTGCGGGTGGCGCATTAGGTGTGCCGGGTATTATAGATGAGCGTAACAGTCCCCGTAAGCGTCAGCAGATTGATTTTAAAATAGCCTCATGGGAGGCTGATGGCGTTGACTTGCAGTACGTTTATATTTTCTATCATAATTTTCAATCAGAAGTTGACGTTAGAATTACCGATCCTTTAACTGGCGCAGATTTACGCAGTAAAGCATCTATCTTTTTTACTAAGACCTTTGTAAAATTAACAGTTCCAATGCAACCAGATAGTCGATTTGAAGGAAGTATGCTTGTGTTCCAAATATAATACTTGACAAAATGAAGCAAAATCTTCCATTTTTATTAGGAGATAAGTTTGATCAAAATAAAACTGAAGTTGCAAATATGTTATTAAATGGATATCTTAGAATTTGGGATTCTGGACATGCTAGATATATTCTAGATATATAATTTAAAGGCCCCGAAAGGGGCCTTTTGTTATTCATTGTCAAGTTGTGAATGACCTTTACCAAAAACTATCCATTTCTTATCTTTATTATCAAATCTTTTTACTTTATGCTGATTTCCTTTATGCTCAAGATAATGCAGTCCTCTACCAAGACCATAACCAGCAGCAGCACCAGCTAATCCACCAACAATCGCTTTATTCCCGTAGCCATATTTCCCAATAGCGGCACCGGCTAAACCATAGACACCAGCATCCATAGCTGGTACAACATGTTTATGTAAAACACTATTTTTATGCTTTTCTGTCATTTCAATATTTTTTGTTTATAATATTCATTTTCTTTAGTCCCTAATTTTCTGTAATGAACACCAAGAAAGGCAACTTTAATTAAGCTCATGATTGTGAAATCCCCAAGCCGCGAACGGGAATAAGTCTATCGAACATAAACGAAATACTTTCAGCCATAACTAACTGACCAGCAGATTGGCTTAAGCTATGAGTGCCAATCTTGGTACCTTCAGCATAAACGCCGCCAACGGCATTTCCGGCTACATCTTGGAAATACATACAGAGCCCAAAAGGCATACGTAATCTAGTATCCCAACAAGATAACCAGAGATTCGTATTAGAATCAGCAGCCATAATCTTATCTGGATTATTAAGAATATTAGCCCATGACTGAACAGTAAAGTTTTGTGCTGCGCCAGTTCCAGTAGCTAAACCAGCAAGAGCTAAAGCAGTAGGATTCCCGTTATCATCATAAAGATTACCGTAGGCATATCGCATTAACGAAGGACCATTATAAACAAGACGCGAAATACCACCACCGCCAACGGGAGTACCATTGATAATATGGACTCTCATTGAACCGATTTCGGATAATCTATTCTGCGGAATCTGCTGATTGATTGAAATCTGTGGAGTTAAACCAACTTTGATAATATTGAAAGCAGATGAAGCCTGAGCAGGACCGAAACCAATTAAGGTTGATTCGGAAGCAATGAACAGACCAGCAGTTCCCATATTTTCATCAAGTTGGACAAAATTCTCACGCCAATTCCATCCGTTACTGGAATCACCAGTCCCAGCACCTAACAAGTCTTGAAGTGTTAATCCATTAACAGATGCCATAGTTTTTCACCTTAGTCAACATTTACAGTAATATCAATATTGTTGGCAGGATAACCAACTTCACAATTCAGCGAAACTCTAATTCTACCTTTAATGATATCGGTATTCTGACCATTTAAGTTGGCTGCAATTGTAAGATTTTTTGAACTCAGCATCAGAGGACCACAATAAGGTTTACTTGCATTCTGAGCAGCAAAACAATAATGATCAAGATCTTCATTTAACTGAGTTAAAAGATTGGGAGTAATGTTAAACTTACCAATCTTAGGTTTAACTGCATCATAAAGATCATTAGCAATCTGATCAACAGCCTTAGTTACGCTAAATTCTTGAGTTTCAATACTTGTCATATCAGTTGTAACTTGATGACGAGAATAAACCTGTCCACCTACAGTATCCTGCATTAATACAAAAACACCCGCAGCACTTAACTCTTTCAACTGATCTGGAGTAAAATAATCATTTGAATAATAGAGTTTCTTAGGACCAGCAAAAGGTAAATTAGTAAATGACTGTTGAGCAGGATAAGCTGAAACTGCACCAGCTAAAGCAGCGCATAAAGCAGAACCATCTAATTGAATGGTTCCACCATTACCATCACTCCAATCAGCTAAAGGAGGCCAAACACATACAATTCTTCTACTTGCGTATGATTCAGCGATAGCACTAATCAAAGCAACCTGCTCAGGTTTAGTGTAATTATGAACAATGTTGTAAGTAAAAGCATCTGTTGGATCAACTGAACCTGTAATAGCAAGATTAGATACTGTTAAACCTAATGGTGTACCATTAAGATAAGCATCCATCATAAAAGAAGAATTACTTACAATCTGGGTTACTAAAATATTATCATAATCAGTTCCAGGGGCTAAACCTGTGAAAAGATTAGGAGTGCTATTTCCACTAACCGTAAGTACTACAACTTCATCACCAGGACGTACCCCAACATCGAGTAGTCCTGAATTGTTTGTAGTATCAATACCAGAAATCGTAATTGCCATATTAAACTCCAACCATTATGAACACTGAGCTAAGTTTGTGGTAACGCCAACTTCTAATACTTTACTTTTAAAGTTATCTACAGTAGTAGCTGGAACAAAACCAGATCTATAGAAAGAAGGACCAGGATTAGGAGTTGACATTGCATTAATATGAGCAATCAAGTCAGCGTTAACGGCACCTACCTGTGTTTCGTTAAAACCATTTGTAAGCTCAGTGACAATGTAAATATCTTTTCTAGTAGCAAGATATTCAAAAGCTACAAGATAAGAATTCTGACTATTATCAGGCGTAATGTAAGCTAAGGAATTAGCTCCACCACTAGCACCTAACATAATGTTGCCAAGATAGAAACCTAATGGATTCAGTGGATCTACATCCATATCTAAAAGAAGCTGACTAGGAGATGAAACTTTATAAAAACCAGTCAGATCTTTTCTTAAAGCTACATATGAAATGCTAACCGAACCAGCAATAATATTAAACAACTGATATTGCAAACCGGTAAATGTAACTGAGATTGAAGTAAAAGAGGGAGCTTCCATATCTGCAATAATGTTACCAACATTACGAGTAACCGTAAATGTATAGGTAGCATCAAGAGCCATAAAGAATTCTGAAGTAAATGTCAATGTTTTATTATCTGCCGAAATACCGCTGACGGTAAATTTACCAGCATTCTTACTATCAGTATCCAAAAATGCTACCGAATCACCAATTTTTACATCAGCAAAAATAGCAGTAGGAGATACGTATTGATTTGAGTTAAAAGCAGCAGTACCACCCGAACCAGTTAAGATCGAGATCATAGCATTATCTACATTAATATTAACTGTTTGCGTCTGAACAATTGCCCCTGGTTTCAGTTTAGGGAAAATTATTGTAGCAGGCAAGACAGGGAAAACTAACGGAGACTTTTTAATAACCTGATTTAAACTACCAACTAAACAAGGCAGTAAAGCTGGCTCAACAAAATCTGTTGTAGAAGTAAGGAAATTTTCTGTAACAGAAGGACCGGGAGAACGATAAGTCATAATAATTGTCCTTAACTAAAAAATAGATGCTTGAGAGTCGTTAAGTTTAAGTTCGATCTCTTTCCATTGTTCCAAATTAAGTAATCTAGCAGAATATTGTCGAGTCATTTGAACTTGCAACATTACACTAGAGATAAAAGAGATATTACCCTTTTCGAAAATTTGTGGTGGAGTTTGAGTTGGGTTTGGAAATAATTGGAGTTTTAATGAACGCAATGGTCTTAGATCCATTGTAAAAAAAGCCAACACAGAAGAAGCAAGAGCCTGACTTTCCAGATCGCTCTCTGATAAACATTCTATCATGATTGGGAAAGAAATTAAATCCTGATAATTTGTAATATCTCCATTTTGCGTAACACTTTGAACCTTACCTGATCCTGATGTATTATTAACTCCACTTATAAGATTACCTGTTGAAACAAAAATAGCTGGACGTTTTGCTCTATACTTTGTTTCCCAATCAAAACGAGTTGTAATTAATAAAGATGGAAAAGAATCTTTTTTATCTAAATCATCTTGATAAACCGTTAATCCAAGTTCAGGATTGTTAGTAAAAATAGTACGTAAAAATAATACTATTGCTCTAACAGCATATCCAGTTGGATTGAAATTTTGACTATAAAGAAATTGTTTATAATCCATTACTTATTCCGTTCTCTACGAAATACATTGAATTCATCAATTGTATACGCGTCAACATCTATAGGTAATAATTGTTCTACTCTATCTGCTTTTATTTGCACTAAACTAAGATTTTGTTTTGTAACAGAATCTTTAACAGATGTTTCAGTAACACTTTTTACCAAATATCTTGCATCTGGACTTTTTAAAGTAATTAAAATATCATCTGCTTCAATAAAAGAATCAGTAGAAGTCCATCCACCTATATTGTTGACATTTTCTTCTACTTCATAATTTGTTCTATCAGTACTTTTATAATTTGCTTCAAAATTAATATAAATTTTCATTGGAGCAAAATATCCATCTTCGTAAGTTGTACCAAAACAGAAAGGACATTTAGATTTAATAACTTTTCTATCAATTTCAGAATAACAATGTTTACATCTGGGACCAAATTTTTTTCTTGGATAAAGTAAACACTCTCTGCCATTATATCTACGTAAAACTAAACGCTCCTGTCTTGCTATGTATCTAGAAAGATAATTACTAAGTTCTTCTTCTAAACATACTTCATTGCTATAAAATTTCTTATT
>Ga0118677_10002001_pt1 | contig 41972 bp, 27 predicted proteins | sample AliMusrvi5mmetaG_FD_86154 | JGI IMG/M metagenome (GOLD analysis project Ga0118677, IMG submission 86154)
GGGTAGGATGTACCGAGGGCCGAGGCCAGGAAGGACGAGCCGTTGTGGAGGAGCCTCCCCGCAGGAAGGAAGGCGAGGGAGGCGTCGGGCGAGACGGCCCCATAGAGACTGAGGGTAAGCGAAGGCCGGGCCGAAGCCAGGATGGTCGAGCCGGACACCGACCATCCCTGGGCCTGACCCGGAATCGCCTCCCAGTCGGCGCCTGCCTTGACCGAGAATCCCTGAAGGTCATAGGGCGGGAAGACCTGGTAGCCCATGGTCGACCAGCCCAGGTTCAGCCTGCCTCCGATCGAGAGGTAGGAATAGTCCGGTGAGGCAAACTCGGCAATGGAGTAGTCCTGGTCCAGCCCGGAGCACCAGAGTGTCTCGCCGAAGCTGAGCCTGAGCTACGGGCTGCGCTACGAAGTGAATTCGCGCATCCACGAGGGACACCATCTCGCCTCGGGCGTCTTCTTTTCGCCGGACGGCGCGCATTACCTTGTGAATCCGGACCCGCACTACAACATGGATTGGAGCGGTTGGGGGCCGCGCCTCGCCATCGACTGGAAGCTGAACGACAAGACGATCCTCCGGGCCGGCAGTTCCATCACGACCTTGCTGCCGATCCTGTGGCAGGTGAATCTGGTGACCGGCGGACTGCCCTTCGTCGTATCGCTGTACGAGGCGGCGGCGCCGGGCGCACCCATCTCATACAGCGCCTCGCCCCAAGCCGTGAATCTGCCCGGCATCTATTCGCCCGGCGGGAAGTTAATCTATGCCTCCGGCAATTCGATGGCGGTCGCGCCCAACACGGAAATGGACATCAACCGCTTCGAACGCGATCTGGCGGCGTTGAGCCCGGACAAGCAGGTGCGGGCCGTGAGTGCCGCGGGCATGACGCCGAATACGCGCAACGGCTACGTGGGCAGCTACACGGGCGGAATTGAACGCCGCATCGGGGACGTCACGGTGACGGCCGCTTACGTTGGCTCGGTGGGAGTAGCCCTGCCGCGAATCGACTCTCCGAATGGGTATGGTGGAGCCGATCCGAAGTATGCGCGTTACACGCAATTCGACTCCACGGGCAAGGTGACGGGCGGTCTGGGACCGACCATGGTGATGGCGAACAGTTCGCACTCCACGTATCACTCCCTGCAGGCGTCGATCTCGAAGACTTCGCTGCGCTACGGTTTGGGTTTTCAAGCGAGCTACACCTTCTCGAAGTCGCTGGACGACACGAGCGCCGTCCTGGGAGGATTCGTCGCCGCCGCGTCTGGCGCGGTGCTTCAAGCCTCGCCCCAGAACCCTTTCGACCTGAGTTCGGAAAAAGGGCCATCGACGTTCGATGTGGCGCATTCCTTCTCGTTCAACGCGGTGCAGGAGCTCGCGTTGGGCCGCGTGCCGGTGGTGCGCGCGCTGGGTAAGCGTTTCACCGGTGGATGGCAACTGCTGGGCGTCGGATCACTCTCGACCGGGTCGCCGTTCACGGTATACTCCGGAATCCAGCAAACAGGAGTAGGCGCGAATGGCGCGGACCGGCCCGACCAGACGGGTGTGCCGGCGCTATCGACCAGCAGAACAGTGCGCGAGGATTACTTCGGTCTGGGGACGGCCAACGCCGGGTTGTTTTCGATCCCGGTCAACGTCGCGGGCGGCTCGGGACCCAACCAGGGACGGTTCGGCACCCTCGGCCGTAACACCTTCCGCGGACCCGGCTTCCACAGCTTCGATCTTTCGCTGATCAAGAACATGCCCATTGGATCTTCAGCCAATCCGGAGCGGGCGATTCTGCAATTCCGTACCGAGGTATTCAACGCCTTCAACCTGGTGAATTTCGGATTGCCCAACAACGTTTTGCTGGGCACCGGCTTCGGTCTGATCAGCAGGACTTCCGGGCCGTCGCGCCAGATCCAGCTTTCACTCAAAGTGCTTTTTTAACGGCGTCAGGAGTTGCCCAGCGCCATCAACACGGTGGCCACGGCGAGCAGGGCCAGACCGATCGACAGTCTGTAGACCGCCGACTTTGGCGCGCCTTTCCACTCCCCGGTGAGCACACCGGAGAGGTTGGCAGTCATGATCATGAAGATCTGAAACAGCGCCCATCCGACGGACGTTCCGAGCACGCCGAGGAACACGGAACCGACTCCGTATAACGACATCGCGCCCATCCAGAAAATGCCCATTCCCAGGCCCATCGAGCCGTCGCGCACCCAGCCTCCGCGGAACAAACCCCAGGTGCGATTGCGCTGCAGGAGGTAGATGCTGTAGGCGAGATTCGGACCGAGTCCGCCGAGCAATGCGATGGGCCAAACCGCGTAGCCGGCCGACTCCTTGCTGGTGCCCATGCGGACGGCGGCCTCGGCGATGGGCTGACCGAAGGCGAAGGCGTAATTCAGCATCGGCGCCATCAAACCGCAGACGACCGCAATGGCGACGTCGCGCCCGTACGTGCCGCCCTTTTTCACGCTGCCCTCGCGCAGTCTGCCAGCCCACGAAGACGAGGCGATTCCGATCACCATCACCAGCACTCCACCGAGAATCAGGGCGCCACGCGAGGTGCCCAAAACGGCCCTGTTCTGCACGAACAACGGCACCAAAGTGCCTAGAACGGCACCTAAAGCGATGATGATCGCGTAACCCAACGCCAGGCCGAGCCGGGCGATGGAGAGTCCGAAAAGCACTTGCGCGATGCCCCATCCAGCGCCGAACAACAGCGGCGCCGCGTAGGCCGAAGCCGGCAACGAGGCATACAGGGAGCCCAGCCCATGCACCAGCCCACAGGCGAGTGCCCACGGTATCAACACGAGGGAAACGAGGCTGAATATCAGCCAGGTGTTCTCCCACTGCCAGCGCTTCACGAACTTCATGGGCAGCATGCTGTTGCCCGCAAGAAGTCCGGCCACCAGCGTCATGCCGAGGCCCAGCCAGACCGTGATTGTCATTAGAAATCGCTCCTACGCTGCGGGATGCAGGTCACACGAGAGTCCCGGTTCCTGCGGCGTCAAATAAACGCCGCCCTCGACCGTGGCGGGATGCACAAGGTATTCGCGCAAGTGAGGAATGTGCTCCAGGAACAGTCTGTCATGACCGAGGGCGATGTGGTTGAACAGCACCAGATGCTGATGAACCTGGCCCATGTCGCCGACGTGCGGCGCGACCGGCAAGCCGAACTTGCGAGCCATCAGGCTGACGGCCAGGAACTCGCTGACCCCGGCCAGACGGACGCAATCGGCCTGCACGAAGTGCATCGCGCCAGCCTGCAGAAACGCTTTGAACAATACGCGATTGGGCACGTGCTCGCCGAGTGCGACCTTCACCGGTGCGATCTCCTCCGCAATGCGGCGATGGCCGAAGATGTCGTCGGGATGCGTCGGCTCTTCCACCCAGTAGGGAGAGATTTCACTGAGCGCCTTGCTCATGCGCAGGGCCTTGTCGAGCGGCCATTGCTGGTTGGCGTCGAGCATGATCAGCGTTTCAGGGCCGAGTGCCTCGCGCAGCAATCGGGCGCGCCGCAGATCGCGTTCGCCGTCCGCGCTGCCGACCTTGAGCTTGACCGCACGGAAGCCGCGCGCGCGGGCCTCCAGAGCCGACTTCACGACGCGCTGATCGTCGAACTGGAACCAACCCACGGAAGTGTCGTAGCCCGGATAGCCAGCCGTCAACACGCCTTCGCGTTCGTCGCGCGTGGGCAGGTGAGTTTCCAGAATCGCCTTCGCGTCGCCCGGCGAAAGCACGTCCTCGATGTAGCTGAAGTCGATCAGGTTGACGATCTGGTCCGGCGTCAAAGAGAGCAGCAAACTCCACAAGGGAACGCCGCGCACCTTGGCCCACAGGTCGAAGCAGGCGTTGGTCAATGCCGCGAGCGCCAGATGCGTGACGCCTTTATGTGGACCGAGCCAGCGCAACTGCGGGTGGTCCGCCAGGCTGCGCTGGAAGGCCCCGAAGCCGGCCATGGTCGCTTCGATATCGCGGCCGGGAAGAGCTGCGCCCAACATGCGTATGGCGTCGCAGACGAGTTCGTTGCCGTGCCCCAGCGTGAGGGCAATGCCGGTGCCGCGCAGCGGTCCCGCGGCAAGTTCGGCCACAGCGTAGCCGTATTCGGCCCCGGTGTGCACCGCGTCGGAGCCCTCTCCGCCCAGCAGAGGGAAGCGGCGGTCGATGGCCGTTAAAGATTCGATGGTGACATTTCGCATAACGCTCATTTCCTCAGCGGCGGTAACCCAGTTCCGCGCCGCCGCTGACCGGCAGTGCGCAGCCGGTGATGAAGCGGGCGCGATCGGAGAGCAGGAACACGCAAGCGTCCGCGATCACGTCCGGCTGAGGGCAATAGCCAAGTGCGTGGATCTCGTCCAGATACTGCTTGGTCGATGCGGGGTCGCGCTGCTCCTGGCACCAGCGTTCGAGCATAGGCGTCATGACTCCCGCCGGGCAAACCGCATTCACGCGAATGCCCTCGGCTGCGTAGTCCAGCGCCATGGCTTTCGTGAGGGCGATCATGCCGCCCTTGCCGGCAACGTATGCGGCGTGGTCGGCCTGGCCGATCAAACCCACCATGCTGGCGGTGTTCAGGATACATCCACGGACTCGGGCAAGTTCGGAGTGCGCGTAGCGCGTGGTCCAGTAGACGCCCTTCAGATTGACGGCAAACTGGCGATCCCATTCCTCTTCCGTAGTCAGGTGGAGCGGCTTGGAGGGCGTGGCGATGCCGGCGTTGTTGTGCACGGCATCCAGGCGGCCGAACCGTTCGACGGTGGCGCGCACCGCGGCCTCGACGCTCGGTCCGGCAGAAACGTCGCATTCGAGACCGACGGCGTTTGCGCCGATTTCGCCCGCTAATTCCACCGCACGCGCGCCTTGCACGTCGGCGATGGCGACGCTCGCGCCTTCCTTCGCATAGGCGAGGGCGCACTCGCGGCCAATGCCGTCCGCGCCGCCCGTGATCAGAATGATTCTGCCCGGCAACTGCAAGCTCACGGTGTCAACATGCCTCCCGCGTCGCGGTGTCGGCCCGCTTTTTCGACAGATCTTCACGGCCTTCTTTATGGGCTTGGACGGCGCCGCCGACGTTCTCCCATACGGCGTAGGCCGAGCTTACGAATTGGCGGTAGGAGCGCCGCACGTATTGCTCGGCTATCTCGGGATCACCCTCGCGGATCAGGTCCAGGATGCGGTGGTGGCGCGGCAGATCGGCGGCCCAGGCGTCGGGTCCCTGACCGCTCTTGACCACGCGCAAGAGCACGAACGCGAACAGCGGGACCAGCAGCCGTTTTACCGACTCGTACAGGAAAGGGTTACCGCTGAGTTCGCTCAACTTGAGATGGTAGCCGAGGTCGTGGCGCAGCACGGCTCGCATGTCGCCGCGTTCAATCGCCGCGTGCATGCCCGCGAGTTCCGATTCCACGGCGTCGATGCCGATCTGGCGCTGGGCGATCAGGCGCGCGGCAAGCCCTTCCAGCACGCTGCGCACCTGGTACATGCTGGCTACGTCGTGCTCGGTGTAACTCGTGACGCGCGCGCTGCGACCGGAGTCTTTGGTCAGGAAGCCTTCTCCGATCAGGATGTTGATGGCCTCACGCACCGAGGCCTGGGCGACGCCGAATTCGCGAGCCCATTTCCCTTCGACCACACGCTGGCCGGGAGCGAGGCAGCCGCGTATAATTTCATCGCGGAGCCGGTCGGCGACCTGCTCTTTCAGCAGTGCCGACGGGGTTGGGGCCATCGATTCGGTTTGCGCGGCGATGTTCATTCTGAGCGCTCAAATCGAGCTTCTGAGTCAGGTTATAGCATCATGGGCTGGAAGGCAAGAGAACCTCAGAGAGCGAACAGATTGTCCCGATAGCGGCTTGACACCGTGCACGGTCTTCAATAGGATTGCTGAAGTTTTGCAGTCCATCTGCGTTGACAAGGAATACGATGAAGTCCACTTTCGCCCTCCTCACCGCCTCCTGCCTGGCTGCCTCGGCTTTGCTGACGGCGGCCGACACGCACCAATCTGAGCGCTTAAAGAAGTTTAACGACGCCAAGTTCGGCATGTTCATCCACTGGGGGCCCTACTCCCTGGCGAGCGTGGAAGCCTCCTGGCCGATCATGGAGCCGGGTACCTGGGCAATCTCGGAGCCCGACTATCGCGCGCTGCGGCAGCGCTTCAATCCGACGCAGTTTGACGCGAAAGCCTTCGTCAAATTGGCGAAAGCCGCGGGTCAGAAGTACATGGTCTTCACGACCAAGCACCACGACGGCTTCTGCATGTTCGACACGCAGTACACCGACTACAAAATCACCAAGTCGCCGTATGGCAAGGACATCGTCGCGCAACTTGTCGAGGCGGCCCAGGCGGAGAAAATGCCGCTGGGATTCTACTATTCGCCGCCTGACATGAACCACCCGGCCTTCCGCGATACCTCGAAGCTGTCAGCCACCAATTGGGCCGGCGAGCCGGCACGTCCGGAGTGGCCGCTGTACCTCGACTACATGGAACTTCAGTTGCGCGAATTGCTGACCCGCTACGGCGATCCGTTCGTGATCTGGTTCGATGGGCTGGGCACGCAACAAAAGTACGGCGGCACTCGCTTCCACGAGTTGATCCATGGGTTGCGGCCGATGACGCTGATCAACGATCGCATTGGCCTGACGGGCGATTTCGTGACACCCGAGCAGCGACTGCCCAACGGGATTCCTCGCAAGGGTGCGACCGTGGACACTGTCGATCCGAACGACAAAGGCGTGCTGGCCGAGGCACCCAAACCCGAGGACTTCCAGACTTGGGAGACCTGCATGACGATCAACGACACCTGGGCCTATAACAAGAACGACAAGAAGTTCAAGTCATCCACGGAGCTGGTGCGGGCGTTGATCGATGCAGCGAGCAAGGGCGGCAATTTTCTGCTGAACGTGGGGCCCACTCCGGAGGGCACGATTCAGCCCGAATTCGTTGAGCGGCTGACGGCCATTGGCGACTGGCTGAAAGTGAACGGGGAGTCGATTTACGGCACGACGTATGGTCCCGTGCAAGCCCTCAAGTTCGGCCGCATGACGGCCAAGGGCAAGACGCTCTACCTGCACGTCTTCGATATGCCGGCGGGCACACTGGAACTGACTGGACTGAAGGCCAAGGTGGCATCCATCAAAGCACTCAGCGGCGGCGCGGCGCTGAAGTTCACGCAGGCCGGCGACAAGCTGACGATACCTGTCACCGGGATCAAGGCCACACCGCACGCGACGGTGCTGGCGATCACGACGCTGTAGGCATACCAATGACTTCCAAAGAACGCGTGCTGCGCAACTACACCTTCCAGAAGGTTGATCGGTTCACCATCGATTTCTGTGCGGAGTCGAAGGTGTACACCATGATGCGGGAGTACTATGGCGTGCCCGACGACCTGGCGCTAATGGAGCGGCTCCACGTGGACTTCCGCTATCCGAAGCCCAACTGGATCGGCTTTCCAATGATCGACGAACAGGGCCGGACTACGGATTACTTCGGCATTCCACGCTCCGGAGCGGGCGATTTCGGCTATGCCATCGAGCATCCGCTGGCCAACGTCCAGAGCGTCGCCGAGGTTGAGGCGTACCCCAAGTGGCCTACCGCGGAGATGTGGGATTACGACCAATACGCGCGGGACTGCGCGAGCTTCAGCGAGTACGCCGTCTACGGAGGAGCCTGGGCGTGGTTCTTCGAGGCGGCCTGCGAACTGGTCGGCATGGACACCTTCTTCCTGCTGATCCACGACAAGCCGGAGGTGGCTCACGCGGTCTTGAACCGCATCATGGCCTTCATGGAACGAACCTCGGAAATCATGTTCGAGAAGGCCGGCAAGTACATTGACATCTGCTTCACAGGAGACGATTACGGCTTCCAGTCCGGACCGATGATGAGCATGCCGATGTTCCGTAACTTCGCGCGGCCCTACCTGCAGCGGATCTACGACGTCGGTCGCAGGAATAACAAACTGGTGATGCACCACTCCTGCGGCAGTGTGGCGCGCTTCATTCCCCAGTTCATCGAGATGGGGCTGAACATTCTGGAGCCGATCCAGGTTCGCGCCACCGGAATGGACCCCAAGGAACTAGCGGCGCTGTACGGAGGCAAGCTGTGCTTCCACGGCTCGATCGACACGCAGGGTACGCTGCCCTTCGGCACTCCCGAGGACGTGCGCAATGAAGTTCGGGAGCGGGTGGAGACGTTCCGCCCGTACGGCGGTTTCACCATCGGACCGTCGCAGCACTTAATGACGGATATTCCGGCCGAGAATATCGCGGCGATGTACGACGCAGCGTGGGAATACGCGTGGCTGGACGGGCGGCCGCCCGAGGTTGCCTGAGCGTCAGTAAATCAGCTTAAGCGAGAACTGGATCTGCCGGGACGTGCCGGCGGTCTTGGTGATCTCGCCGAAGCCCTGTGCGAGCACGATGTTGTTCGGCAGGCCGAAGTTGACGAGGTTGAACAGGTTGAAGAACTCCGCCCGAAACTGCACGTTCACCAGTTCTGAATTGCCCCTGCGGCCGAGCAGCGTGTCTTTAATGAGCGCGAAATCGAAGTTGTGGAAGGATGGGCCGCGATAGGTGTTGCGGCCCAGCGTTCCAAAGCGCCCCTGATTGGGACCGGTTCCTGCGGCGATGTTCACGGGGATGGAGAAGAAGGCGCTGTTCGCCGCGCCTCTGCCAAAGTAGTCTTCGCGCACGGTGCGACTGGTCGAGAGATCCGGTTGAGCGACTTGATCGGGACGGTCCGCGTTGTAGAATCCGGCACCGGTCTGTTGAACCCCGGAGTAGATGCTAAACGGCGAACCGCTCATCAAAGTGGTCACATTCATCAATTGCCAACCGGACGTGAACTTCTTGCCGATCGGGCGCAGAAGCGAGACACGATCAAGCGCGAGGTCCTGCAGGAGATTGACGGCGAAGACATGGGTGACGTCGAAGGTCGAAGGGGCCTTCTCCGCACTCCAATTGCGCGGGTCCTGAGGAAGAGCCTGCAGGATGGTGCTGCCCCCGCCGCCGAAGACTCCGCCGGTCGTGGAACTCATGTTGTCCAGCGCCTTACTGTAGGTGTAGCTGGCCTGCAAGCCGAGGCCGTGACCGAGGGACGTCCTTTGCAGGCTGGCCTGCAGCGAGTGGAAAGATGAGTGCGCGTGCGGGCTTACGATCCACTCGGGCCCAAAACCGCCGGTGATTTTGCCCTGATTGTCGAAGCGGGTAAATGGGGCGAAGGCGGGACTCGCGCCGGGGTAGCCGTTGGGCGCATTGACGGCCGCGAGTTTAACGCCGGCCGTGCCCACGTAGGCGGCCCCCAGCGTCATCCCGGCAAACTCGTGTTCGAGGCCGATGTTGGTGGTGGCGATATAGCCGTCGGGAAAATGGAGCGAGTCGCCATAGGTCAGCAACGGCCGGACCTGCTTGTCGGGCGAGAGTGCGGCAAGATCTTCTTCGAAGCGCTGCAGATCCATGATCGTATTCGGCGGAACATCGCTCGCGCGGCCCGTGGCGAAAACCAGCTTTCCATCCGGTGTATAAGTGGGTGGAATCTGGATCAGGGGGACCGGGCTGTGAAACGCGACCGGAGCGTTGGGCGAGGCCGTTGCGTAGATCTGTACCGTGAAGGGCGCTCCGGCGGTGACCACGTTGTCGTTGGCCAAGCTCCGCAGGATCGTCGTGATGGCCGCACCGGCATGAAACACAGTGTGGTCCCGGATATGCCAGTCGAGCCCCAGGCGCGGCGCAAAGCCGTTCCAGTTCTGCTGCCAAAATGGATGAGTATTGACCATGAACGCCTGGCGGGTTCCGCTGTCGGCGCGTTTTCCGTTGGCATCCAGGAACACCACGCCCGAGGCTCGCCCCGAGCCTTCATAGGCGGGCGTGCTGACTTCGTAGCGCAGCCCATAATTCAATTGCACGCGCTTGGAGATCGACCAGGTGTCCTGGATGTAGAAGGCAAAGGCCTCACGCCGGATGGCGCTTGAGCCCATGGACTCGCCCTGGGCGAACTGCGGCGGGGCGACCGCGATGTTCAGAGCGAAGGGTGTCGCCGTCAGCAGGCTGCTCAATACGTCGGGCAGGGGATCACCGGGTTGGATATCGTGAGCTCCACTTTGCGAGCGAATCGCGATGGGTGACCGCACTGTGCCACCGCTGAACGTATAGTCCCCGTTTGGCCCTAGCCCCCAGAAGTTCGAGTCGCGGTTGACTCGAATCTCGAAACCGGTCTTGAGCGCGTGAGCGCCACGCACCCAGGAGACGTTCTGCCGCAGCTGGAAAACCGTACCGTAGGTTCCGATGATGGTTCCCGCGGCAGCGTTGAACGGCTCATACACTCCGTCGGCGTAGTGGAGTGCCGGCTGCGTTCGATTGAAGGTGGGGAGCAGTGGCGACGTGCGCTCCAGACCGAGGGAGGTTTCGGAGGTGAGGTGCGGCGTGAAGGAGCGGGTGTAGGTCAGCCCGGCGTTACGCTGACGGTCCTTAAAGCGAATGGCGAAACTCGGGTCCAAGGCCGTCTGGCTGGGGTTCGTGGTTGGTCCGTCCACATTGTTCAGCGAGAAGCGGAAGAACAGTTGCGAGTCCGCGGTGAGCTTGTGATCCAGTCGGACCGAGAACTGATCGGTGAAGGTGCTGATCTTCGAGGACGTAGCGTAAGTCCGGCCGCCATAGGGGCCTTGCGGATCGTTCGGTTTTGGATAGCGATTCAAGATGGACTGAATCGCCGGGTCAACCGGAACAACCAAAGTGTCGCCCGCAAAGGCGGTGGTGTCGAGTCCCTGGCGTTCAGCGAGAGTTGGAACCGCGAGGACCTGCGTGGTGCCCAGAACCTGGCGAAATCCCTGGTACTGGCCGAAGTAGAACGTTCGGTTTCGGCCGTCGTAGAGGCCGGGAATCACCACCGGGCCGCCGTTCGTGAACCCGAATTCATTCCGGGCGAAGGGCGGGATGCGGCGGTGGTCGAGATCGGAACTGCGGTCGAAGAAGTTGCGCGCGTCGAGGGACGCGTTGCGAAGAAACTCGAAGGCGCTGCCGTGGATGGAATTCGAGCCGGACTTGGTGATGATGTCGGTGAAGCCAGCGGCTCCGTGGCCGATAATCGCCGGCATGACGCCGGAACTGGAGCGGATTTCCTGGATCGCGTCCACATTGAAATTGGAAAAGCTAGCCCCTCCGGCCTCGGGATCGGTCGTGTCGATGCCGTCCATGGCGAACACCGCCGCCGTGCCGCGCTGGCCGTTGACCGCGAATTGCTGGGTGAAATTAGTCGCGCCATTGGCGTCGGTCATGGTGCCGGCGGCGAGCAGCAGCAACTGGCTGAAGTCGCGCTTATTCAACGGGGTGGCGGCGACTGTTTGGCCCGACAGATGTTCCCCACCGCTCGCGGCGGCGGCCGTGTCCGTGGCTGCCGGACACAGGCGCAACTCGCCGGCGGAGGAGAGTTGAAGACAAGTTGGCAACGGCGCGCCGCCCGTGTGATCGAGTGGGGATTCAAGCCGGGCGAGGCGTCCATTCCAGGTCACGGAGAGCGTGTAACTGGCCGGCTGGAGATCCGGGAAGCGGAACTCGCCGGTGCTGCCGCTTGTGGCCGTGACGCCGGTCTGCGGCGGAGTCCGGTCCAGCGTGAGTATGGCCCCCGCTGCGCCATTGCCGGATGGGTCGCGCAACTTCCCTGTCCACGCGTCGCCCCACGCGGACTGGGTGGCAAACGCCGTCAGCAACAGCAACTGCGCCAAGCGCAGGCGGGGAGGATTCTGAACGCGCGATAACATCACTGCCGTCAAACTCTACCAGAATCACGCATAATATGGGGAGTTATCGGTAACGGAAGCCAACTTTTTGATAGAGAATGGATGCGGTGCCGCGCGGTGGAAGGCGGCAGAGGTGCGGATCTGCTCCCGTTGCCGATCATGGAAACCGTCGCCGGGCGACTGGTTTGGGGCCGAGATTTGAGTAGTACAGGAGTCGAAATGAATCGAAGGACTTTTCATCGCATGGCGCTGGGTGCGGCGGCCGGCTCGCTGGGCGGGTCGCTGCTGGCCCGCGCGGCTGGCGCGTACGAGCCCACGTGGGAGTCGCTGAAGAAGCACCCGCTGCCGGAGTGGTATCAGAATGCGAAACTCGGCATTTTCATCCACTGGGGTCTGTATTCCGTGCCGGCATGGGCGCCACCATCGGGCGAACCCGGCAAAGTGGATCCGAAGAAATGGTTCACTGATAACGCGTATGCGGAGTGGTACCTGAACACACTGCGCATCACCGATTCACCGACCTACAGGCACCACCAGGAGACTTACGGCAAGAACTTCGACTACTACGATTTCGTTCCGAAGTTCAACCAGGAAGTCATGAAGTGGAACCCGGAATCCTGGGCCAAATTGTTTCGCAAAGTGGGTGCGCGCTACGCCGTGCTGACCACGAAACACCACGATGGGTTCACGCTGTGGCCCAGTGGAGTGAAGAACCCGAAGCGGCCTGGAAAGCTCGCGGCCTCCCGGGATCTGGCCGGGGAACTGACGGCGGCGGTCCGCGGCCAAGGGCTGAAAATGGGCCTGTATTATTCCGGTGGACTCGATTGGACCTTCACAAACGAACCCATTAAGACCTTCGGCGACCTGATGCGCATGGTCCCCCAGACGGAGGAATACGCGCGTTACGCCGATGCCCACTGGCGCGAGTTGACCGATCGCTACAAACCCGCCGTGATGTGGAACGACATCAGCTATCCAAAAGCAGGGCAGATTCCGCAATTGTTCTCGGAGTATTACAACGCCGTCCCCGAGGGGGTCATCAACAACCGCTTCAGCGCTCCTTTCGCGGACTTCACCACGCCCGAGTATGCGAAGTACGACAAGATCACCGAGAAGAAGTGGGAGTCGTGCAGGGGACTTGGCTTCAGCTTCGGGTACAACCAGGTGGAGGGACCTGAGCAGGTGATTGCGGCCGACAAACTGATCGCTCTGCTGATCGACATCGTGAGCAAGAATGGAAATCTGCTGCTGAACATCGGCCCGAAACCCGACGGGTCGATCTCGGCGATTCAACTCGACCGGCTGGAGAAGCTGGGCGACTGGCTGGCCGTGAACGGCGAGGGCATTTTCGACACGCGGCCCTGGGTGCGCGCGGCTCCGCCCGCGGGTCGCGGTGCGGACGTGCGATTCACAAAGAAGGGGAACTCGCTTTACGCGTACCTCCTGGCGCGACCGCAGGGGCAGAGCGTGAGCGTGGCGGGCCTCCACGCCGCGGGGAACATGAAAGTGCAAGTTCTAGGCGCCGCAGCGCCTAGCGAGTGGAAGCAAAGCGGCGACGATTTGTCGATCGATCTATCGAAAGCCCCGGCTGGCCCATTTGCTCTTGGACTGAAACTCACTCCGGCACCGACGCCGGTGGGGTGAGACCGGCGGCAATTGCCCGAGAAATCAATGCGCGGCTTGGCTCGACTCAACTTGTTTGAGCAGGCCGCGCATGAATGAGTCCTCCGGGAACAACTCGACACAACGCCTCAGGACTTCGAGCGCGTGCGGATAGTGTTTGAGCGTAATCTGTTCAAGCACCAGAGACTTATACAGCACCTCGGCGTAAGGCGAAACCTCGATGCCGCGGCTGAGTACCTTGGCGGCCTCTTCATGCCGGCCCGCGCCGGAGAGCGCCTGGCCCAGGTCGAGGAAGGTGGTGGTGGTCTCCGACCCACGCTGTTGTGCTTTGGTCAGGTACTCAGCCGCATTGGCGTAGTCGCGAGCGAACAGCGCCCGGCGGCCGAGTGCAGCGAGCACGAGCGGGTCTTCGGGATGAGTCTGGCTCAGCTCGTTGAGAACCTGCTGGTAGTTCTCTTCCAGCGCGGGGTTGCGCTTCATTGCCTCCCCATAAGCCGCCAGCTTCGTCAATGGCGAAAGCGTGTACGGTTCGCGGGGCGCGTTGATGTGAATCAGGCCCACCAGGTCCGAGGATTCGTCAAATGCCTCGTCGGGCAGGGGCTGTCCAGGCCGCCGTACAATCCGGTGGTTGGTGGATTCAGAATGTGCAATGCCGCCCACCGGCCGCTTCGGCATATGGCAACCCGCGCAATCGTTGGCGGGTTCGTTGCGCATCCGGTCCGCAACCGGCAAGGCGCATGACTTGTCGGTGTGGCAACTGAGGCACCGCTCGCGGTAAAAGGCCGCTTTGCTAGCCTGCGTAGGGGCGCTGTGGATGCGGTGACAACTGACACACCTGAGTTTGCCGTTGCTGGCCCGGTAGCACTTGCTCATCTCCATCGAGGAGTTTTTCCACCAACTCGGCATCTCCAAGCTGCCGCGGACCGGCGGCAGGACCGTCGCCCGGTCGGCCTCTTCACGCTGCTCCCGCTTGAGGGGTAGCTTGAAAATTGCGGAGATGGTGTCCAGCGGCGTGCCTGGGCGGAAGTCCATGTAGTCTTTGCCGGGCTGCAGCACGCGGGTATGCCCGCCTTGATGGCAGTTCATGCAGACATCGTCGGCGAGCCGCGCCGGGAGCCTGGCAGGGTTCACGATGGACGTATCCAACCCCGTGCGAGCACCTGGCTTGCGCAGCTTCATTTCACGGTTGTGGATCTGCCCGGGACCGTGGCAAGCCTCGCACGAAATGGCGTTTTCTCCAAACCGGAAAGGCGGCTCGCGATACAGCGCCTCCCGGTTGGGCACCGCCTCCGGTTGCCCGTTGTGACAAACCAGACAGCCGGCCAGCGCCGGGCGATTGAAGCCCACGTCGGCCGCGACGTAGCCGGGCGACAGTTCCCATTTTCCAGTCTTCACGTAGTAGGAGAGCGGCGCTTCAAAGAGGCGGTTGTCGCGACGAACCAGGTAGCTGTATCCGGTGAGGCCGCCGCCGACAAAGTACTCGAGCTTCTGCGTGGACTCGAAGACCATCTCGCCCATGGCGTCGAGTTGATACTCGCTCTGATAGATATCCGGGCCCTGGCGGAAAACTTTGAAATAGCGATCGAACTCGGGACTGAAAACGGTCACGGGCGCGGGCACCCTGGCGAGTTCCTCAGGGCGATTCGCGGGTCCCATGGAAGTACCCATGGGAGTGCCGGCATAGGCTTGAGCCAGTTTGGCGTGGCAACCGGAGGCGGCGCAGCTCTTGGACCCTGCATAGCGAACTTCGGGATCGGTGTTCCGGTAATGAATCACAGGCCGCTCGGCGGGCCACGCGAATCCTCCCGACAGGACCGCGGACACGAGCGAAAATCGCCGCAATAGTGAGAGGCCCGGCATGGGAAATAATCATACACGCTCGCCGATGCGCCAGCCAATCGAGGACAAAACTGAAGGGGTCGCGGAGGACTAAAGGGGCTGTGCAAGCCAGCGCGCTCCAAACGCGATTGAACGACCATCGGGGCGGCTGATACACTGGGCGGCACGTGAATCGACGGGATTTTTTGGCACGGATGGCGCTGGCTCCGTGCGCATATCTATTGAAGTCGTCCGCGCACGGCGAGACCGCTTTACCCGTGTTCCGGGACATCGCCGAACAGGCGGGAGTGAAGTTCTTTTGTCACGGCAGCCCCACCTCGCAGAAGTACCTGATTGAGACCATGGTCGGCGGGGTCGCCATGTTCGACTACGACCTCGACGGGCGCCTGGACCTATTCTTTGTGAATGGTGCGGCCCTCGGCGATCCGATGGCCCCCGGCAAGCAACCAGACAAATCGGACCCGCGCTTCTGGAACCGGCTTTACCACAACAATGGCGACGGGACGTTTAGCGACGTTACGGAGGCGGCGGGCGTAAAGGGCCATTCCTTTGGGCAGGGTGTGGCCGTCGGCGACTACGACAACGACGGCCGCCCGGACCTTTACGTCACGAATTTCGGACAGAACATCCTGTATCACAACAACGGGGACGGCACGTTTACGGATGTGACGGTCAAGGCTGGTGTCGCGGGCGGAGGGTGGTCCGCATCCGCCTGCTTCGTCGATTACGATCGCGACGGATGGCTCGATCTGCTCGTCAGCCGCTACCTGCAGTGGGACTTCGGAAACAACCCGTACTGCGGCGACTACAAGCCGGGAGGGCGCGGATACTGCCATCCCAACCAGTTCAAGCCGGTCACGCATTTGCTATATCACAACAACCGGGACGGCACGTTCACCGACGTGTCAAAGCAATCCGGGATCTCGGAATACTCAGGCTACGGTTTGGGCGTGAGCTTTAATGATTACGACCACGACGGTTGGCCCGACCTGCTTGTATCCAACGACAATGCCCCACAGCAGCTGTTCCGCAATCTCGGCAACGGGAAGTTCGAAGAGGTCGGACTGGTGAGCGGACTCGCTTATGACGAGAACGGCCGGGCATTCTCCGGTATGGGCGTCGACTTTGCGGACTACAACAACGACGGTTGGCCGGATGTCTTCATCGGCGACCTGGCAAATGAGAGATACGCCTTGTTCGAGAATCGCAAGGGCACCTTCGTTTACCGGACCGGTCCAAGCGGGCTGGGGGCGATCAGTTCCACGCATTCGGGTTGGGGACTGAAGTTCATCGACTACGACAACGACGGTTGGAAAGACCTCTTCATCGCGCAGGGGCACGTGATGGACACGGTGGAGACAACTTTCCCCGGACTGCGCTACCTGGAGCCGCCGGTTCTGATTCGCAACAGCAAGGGCGTTTTTGAGGACGTTTCGGGGCAAAGCGGAGCTCCGTTCCGCGTCGCGCGCGCCGCTCGCGGCGTGGCTTTCGGAGACCTGGATAACGATGGTCGAATCGAGATTGCGGTCAACAATCTGAACGGACCAGCCTCGATCCTCAAGTGCTCGGGCGGGGCGGACAACCACTGGCTGCTTGTCAATACCATCGGCAGTACCAGCAATCGGGACGGAATCGGAGCGACAATCCGCATCGTTACCGAGTCGGGCAAGACGCAGTACGGATACGTGAACACGACCGGTAGTTACATGTCCGCTAGCGACAAACGAGTCCATTTCGGGCTGGGCTCCGATCAGTCTGTCGCATTGCTTGAGATCAGTTGGCCCAGCGGCAACGTACAGCGACTCGAACGAATCCCTGCTAATCAGTTGGTATCAGTGAGAGAGCCAGCCGGCACGCGTTCCCGTACCTAGCGCCTGGCGCGCTCCTAAACAACTGGTGGGTCCGATAGCTCGTGCGTTTCGGAGCCGACTGCACGGGAATGCTCAACTCAGCACCAGCAGGAAGTGGTGAACCGGGTCAACGGTTTCATGCGCTTACGACGGTTCAATGAGTACTTTGGCGTATTTTCGAGGATCAGAGCCTACGATTCCAGAAGACATGAATGGGATGCGCAAAATGATGCCCGCAGGGCAAATTTCCACTTGAAGTTGTTCGAAAACGGTAATAAACTCCCATTAATCCACGTAAGCGATTACTTTACCGCTAATCTTCATCGTGGGAGGAAGAATGGTCTCCGAGTCGCGACTTCCCAGTTCCACCAGCCGGTTTCTAGTGCACCTGCTGGTCCTGACAATCCTCGTGGGGGTGTGCTGTAGCACGGCCCTTGCGCAACTTTCAAGTGCGACGCTCACTGGCGTCGTGCGAGACAACAGCGGAGCAGTGGTCCCCAATGCCACTGTTGCCTTAAAGCACCTTGCCACCAACGTTGAGCGCAAGACCACGACCAACACCGTTGGCAATTACAGTTTCCAAAACGTCCCACCTGGCGCTTACACGCTAGTAACGACAGCCAGCGGCTTCCGCCCGAACAGAGTGGCGGAATTCGAACTTGTGGTGAACCAATCGATGACACAGGACACTGTGCTCGAGGTTGGTTCGCTTGAGCAAGCAGTGGAAGTGACGGCAGCGGCAGAACAACTGCAGGCCTCCACCTCCGAACTCGGGGCGGTGATCGAACAGAAGTCGGTGCACGACCTGCCGCTGAATGGCAGGAACTTCACCGCGCTGCTGCAATTGACCCCGGGAGCTTCACCTATCAGCGTTTCGCAGAACAGCGGCGCCGGGACGTTCGGCACACCGACAACGCAGGGCGCCGACTACGAGTTCCCCGCGATGAACGGGCAGAACAACCGGTCGAACTTCTTCCGTACGGATGGTCTGAACAACCAGGCCCCATTCCTGAGCACCTACTCCGTTCCCCCGATCATCGACACGATCCAGGAATTCAAGGTCGTTTCGCACAACGACTCGGCTGAGTTTGGCTCGTCTTTGGGCGGCATCATCAACGTCGTCACGAAGTCGGGGACAAACGAACTCCACGGCTCCGGTTGGGAGTATGTTCGTAACAACGCCTTCGACGCGCGCAACACCTTTCAGCAAGCTGTACAGGTTTTCCACCAGAACGAGTTTGGGTTCACGGTGGGCGGACCTGTAATGATCCCGAAACTGTATAACGGCAAGAACAAGACGTTCTTCTACGGCGGCTTTGAGGAGTTCCTGTACCGCAGTCCGGCGAACTCTTTCTTCCGCGTCCCGACAGACGCTAACTATAACGGCAACCTCAGCGATCAGGGGGTGAACGTCTATAATCCATTCACCACTCGCGCTGATCCCGCTAAGCCCGGTCAGTACATCCGCGACGCGTTTGCGGGCAACATCATCCCGGGCAGTTTGATCGACCAGAACATGGTTGCTTACGCCAAAGCGACCTTACCGGCAGCGGGTCCACTCTTGAACGGGTTGAACAACGCAGAGGACACGACGCCGTTGCATCAGAACGTCCAGAGCTACACGTTTAAAGTAGACCAGACGTTCGGATCGAAGGACTCGGCTTTCTTCCGCTGGAGCGCCGGCGACCAATACAATGTCAGTTCAGGCGGTCGACCAGCCCTGGCAAGCATTGCAGACCGACCGGGCCTCAATTTCGGGGGCAGTTGGGTGCACACCTTCAGTTCGACGTTAGTCGCACAAGGCCAATTCGCCCACTCGAATAATCAGGACAATGGCAAGACCCGCTTTATCGGCACTGTCCCCGACATCGGGTTTGCACCGGGTTTCGGCGGCAACTTCATCGGCGGCATCACCATAACGCCAGCTCTGAATGTCAATGGGTTCTGGAGCGGCGGGCCAAGCGACAGCCTCAACCCTAACTTCGGCAACATATGGGAAGAGGCTGGCACCGTTTCGAAGATCTGGGGCAACCATTCGCTGAAGTTTGGCGGAGGTTGGGCGAGCAACACATTCGAGTCCATTTACCGCAACTCGAATTCGACTTACGCTTCGGTTGAGACTGGCAACCCGGCGGATTCCTCCCAGCCTGGCAGCGCCCTCGGTTCCTATCTTCTGAACGTTGTCGATAGCGCTGGACGGCGCAACGTGCACGAGACAACCCGCTACGGCGGCGTCATGAATATTTACGTGCAGGATTCCTGGAAGGCGACTTCGAAACTGACCATCAACATCGGCCTGCGGTATGACCGCACGTTCCAACCGCCGTACGGATTGCCGAGCACCGTCGGAGTCAACGGCGGCATCGAAACGGGCGCCATCAACTTCAACAACGGGACCTATATTGTCCAGAAACTGCCGCCCAGTTGCAAGGACCGCGGCTTTGCGCCTTGCATTCCTGGCGACGGTACGCTGCCGGCCCACGTCGTGGTCGATCCGCGAGGCAAAATCTACCATGACTCAACCGACAATTGGGGCCCGCGCGTCGGCTTCGCCTACCGCCTGGGGCAGAAGTCGGTCATCCGCTCGGGTTTCGGCATCGTCTGGGATAACTGGGCGGCGGTCGTGCAATCCGCGCAGAACTTCGAGGGTGCCTGGCCCGACATCGGTCAGCAACTCGCTAACAACTTGAATGCACCGACAGTGGCCAACCCCACGCCTGTGCTCAAGGGACAGAACCCCTTCGCGCCGGTGGGTGCGCCGACGGGCGGCAACTGCTACTGCAACGCTTCGTCAAGCCTGTTCCCCGCGCCGACTCCATTCGGACAGGTGCAGTGGTTCATGGACCCATACGCCAAGAACCCTTACTCTCTGCAGTGGAACCTTGGTGTGCAACATCAATTCACGGATGCGCAAGTGGTGCAACTTAACTACGTCGGATCCGGCTCGAGGCGGCTGAACGTAGGCGGTTACTACAACACCGCGCTTACGCCCGGTCCCGGGGACCCGCAAGCACGTGCGCTCTATCCCTACATCTCCCCGACGTTCTATGACCGGTCGATCGGGAAGGGCGACTACGAGTCGCTTCAGTTCCAGTACGACCGCCGCTTCTCACATGGGTTGGCTTATCAGGTGGCATACACCTATGCCAAGTCCATCGACATAGCGTCATCTGGATGGTATGGTGTCGAGGGTCAGTCCCTGACCGATCCTTACAATGTGGCTGGGTCCCGGGGCCCGTCGGGCTTCGACCTCACCCACCAATTCACCGTCAACCTGGTGTATGACGTGCCGTTCGGGAAGGGCAAAGGCCATTCCACGGGCAACAAGTTCGCCGATTATGTGATCGGCAATTGGCAGGTGAATTCCATTTTCATGGCGCGATCCGGCCAGGTCTACAACGTCATCGACAGCCAGGACGTGGCCAACACCGGGAACGTCGGATGGGCGAACTACGAACGAGCAAACCTGGTGGGAGATCCCAGCCAAGTTAGCAACAGGAGTTGGGCGCGCTACATCAACACTGCTGCTTTTGCCGCCCCTGCAATCTACACTTATGGGAATCTGGGACGCGACAGGATGAGAACTGATCCGTTCTGGAATCTGGATATGTCCCTGTTCCGGGCCTTCCCGATCAAGGACCGCCTGCGCTTGGAGTTCCGCGCCGAAGGGTTCAACATCCTGAACACGGTGATCTACGGCACTCCCAACAACGATGTCTCCGATCCGGCCAACTTCGGCCGAATGACGGGTACCGCAAACCACCCGCGGCAACTGCAGATGGGCGCGAAGATCATCTTCTAATCCAAAGAAGATGTGATTGTGGGTTCGAACCAAAAAGGACTCCCTCCCTTGCGGGAGGGAGTCCTTTTCAATTAGGTAGGGGGGAGCCACACGCGAACCGGGATAATGGCATAACGTATTGATACGGTCTAAGAAGTGATTGGTATGCGTTTTCTGATTACATTTGGCAGCCTGATGGTTGGTGCCGCACTTCTGCCGGCGCAAGTTCCACCCGCGTGTACTCCGTCTCCTGAAGTGGAGAGGGTACTGAAGGCTCGACCCTCCGCAAATGCCTTCAATGCAGCCGGGGCCTACTTCGCGCAGCATCAGCAGTTGCGTTGCGCGATTAGCTCATTCGAGTCCGCAGTACGTCTGGAGCCGGGTTCCTGGGAGGGGCACTACAATCTCGGCCTCGCCCTGCTCGAGAAAGGCGAAACGACGCGAGCCGCAAAAGAACTGCAGTTGGTGGTGAGCCAGCATCCTGACAAGCTGGACGCGCGTGGCGCACTGGGGAGCGCGCTAGTTCGATTGAAGCAACCCCAGGCCGCTGAGTCGGAGTTCAAAGCCATACTCAAAGCAGATCCGCAGAACGTCCCTGCGCTGCAGCAGCTAACCGGACTGTTGATCAATCAGGGCCGCTACACAGCAGCGATTACCTTTCTGCTCGCTGCTCCGAAGGATCCTGAACTCCAAACCAATCTCGCGATAGCATACTCCAAGAACGGAAGGGGCGAAGACGCACTCAAACTACTGGGGCAACTCGTTGAGGCTCAGCCCGATTCCGCTCTGGCTCACTATAACCGCGCGACGGAACAGGCGCACCAGAAGCTGTACCGGGCAGCGGTCGGCGAATACCGCGAATGCCTGCGTCTGGACCCGCCCAATGACATGGCTCGAACTTCGCTGGTGAAAGCGCTCAACATTCTGGCAGAGTACAACGAGGCGTTGCCCCTTATCACGGACTACGCCCGCCGCAAGCCGGATGACTTCGAGGCACCATACCTGCTAGGGGAGGTGTACCGTGGCCTGGGGCAATACGCCGAGGCAATCCCATTGCTCCAACGGGCAGTCAAGATGCGGCCGGGCAATTACGACGCTCAGTACAATCTTGGGTTCGTACTGGCGAAGGAAAGCCGTTATGAAGAGGCGCGTGCGGTCCTCAACAAGGCGTTGGAACTGCGGCCCGGTGCGGGCGAGGCGCACTATCAGATGGGGCTGGTCCTGAGGGCCCTGAACGAACCCGACCGCGCCAAGGAACATATGGCCGTGTTCGAACAACAAAGGCGCCTCACCGGGAAGAAAGAAACCGCCGCCGTGGTGGGAGGGAAAGGGAATCAACTCCTTCTCGGGGGTGATCCACAGCAAGCGGTGAACGCCTACCGAGAATCGCTAATGCAGGACCCCAACAACGCGCGGACCTACTACAATCTCGCTCTCGCTTACGATCGTTTAGGAGATCGTACGTCAGAGCGCGAGTCTCTGGAACAAGCATTGAAACTGGACGCTGAGCTGGCTTTGGCGCAGAACCAGCTTGGGCTAATGTTACTGCAGGACGGGAAACAAGTTGAGGCGGAAGTACGATTCAAGAAGGCTCTTGCCCTCGACCCACAGTACGCCGAGGCGCAAAGCAACCTGGGGGTCTTGTTCGCCCAGCAGGGCAAAGCGAAGGAAGCAGAAGCCCTTTTCAGGCAGGCGACGGAAAACAATGCGGAGTACGCACAGGCCTTTATGAATCTGGGGCTGGTATTAGCTGGTGAGGGCAAACTGAGTGATGCGGAGAAACAGATCGCCAGTGCGGTTCGCCTCGCTCCCAACCTCACGAGGGCACTCGCTTCGCTTGGGATGGTCCAGGTGCGTCTGGGGAAGCAGGACGAGGCCATCGCCAATTTCAGGAGGGTCGTGGAACAGGATCCGAAGGCCTCCGGAGCGCACTTGAACCTTGGAATTGCCTTAGCCGACCACTTCGACGTTCAGGGGGCGCTCGCCGAGTTTTCCGAAGCTGTGGCGCTTGCACCGGCCGATCCAGCCGCGCACTTTAACAAAGGCCGAGCCCTGTTCGACCTGCACGAGTATCAGGACTCAAAAGTTGAGCTCGAAGAGGCTTCACGGCTAGCTCCGAATTACTTCGACCCGCTGTACCTGCTGGCGCTTGTAGAGAAGCAATTCAACAATCCGGCGCGGTCCGCAGAACTGTTGCAGAGGGCCGTGACGCTAGACCCAGGGGATGCCGACGCACAGTATTTGCTGGGCCAGACACTGTCCAAAACCGATCGGACTTCCGAGGCTATCGCGCATTGGAAGAGGGCCGTAGAGATCAATCCCGAACACAGTGAGGCGCTTTACAACTTAATGCGCGCACTCGCAACTAGCGCGCCTCTGGAGGCGAATGCATATCGGGAGCGGTTCACGGAGCTCCAGAAGAAACGGTTGGCCACGGACCAAGCTGGAACGCTTTCGAACTTCGCCTTGTCTTCAGCCGGAGCCCACGACCTGCCACAGGCCGTCTCGCAAATGAAAGAGGCGCTCGAAGTGTGCGGCCAGTGCGCGCGGCGGGGGGATCTTCACAAGAATCTCGGGCTAATTTACTGTAGGTCCGGAGATCTCGTGAACGGTGCGGAACAACTTCGGCTGGCGGCAAAGTTGATACCGGCGGACACCGATGTAGTCAAGTCGCTGCGAATTATCGCCGACTTGCGAGCGCGTACAGCCAGCGAGATCATACCGTGAAGAGCATAGTGACCTGTCTGACTGGATGCGGGTTGATAGTGCTGTTCGCGGCATTCAAGATTCAACCCGGCAGCCCGATTCGATTTGAGAACCGGCAGGCGCAGTCCGGAGTGCGCTTCACACTCCAGAACGGTACCAACTCCGACAAGCCAATCGTTGATTCGGTGCTCGGAGGAGTGGCTGTCATTGACTATGACAAAGACGGGTTTCTCGATCTCTTTTTCACGAATGGAGCGTCACTTCCAGGGATGAGCAAGGATGGTGCCACGTTTCAGAATCGGCTCTACCACAATAATCACGATGGGACATTCACCGACGTCACGCAGCAGGCCGGAGTAGCGGGTGCAGGTTACGGTATGGGCGTCGCCATCGGCGATTGCGACAACGACGGCTATCCGGACATCTTCGTTGCAGGCGTCAATCGAAACCAGCTGTTCCATAACAACCACGACGGCACGTTCAGCGATGTGACAGACAAAGCCGGGGTCTCTGGCCTAGTCAAAGGGAAGAAGGTGTGGTCGGTTGGTGCGGCGTGGCTGGACTACGACAACGACGGGCTGCTTGACTTGTTCGTGTCCAACTACATCGACTGGACTCCTGAGACCAACAGAGTTTGCGGCGGCGCCGGGAGACGACTTTCCTGTTCGCCCGTGCTCTATCCGGGGACGGCGAACACGCTATACCACAACAGTGGTGATGGTACTTTCACGGATGTCTCTGAAGCGATGGGCATCTCCAAACTTGTGGGGAAGGGGATGGGGTTGGCCGTGGCCGACTACGACAACGACGGTTTCCCCGATGTTTTTGTGGCCAATGACAACGAACGAAATTTCCTGTTCCACAATCTCGCCGGTCGCAGGTTCGAGGAGGTCGGGTTGAATGCCGGCGTGGCCTATACCGAAGACGGTGTGCCCGCCTCCAGCATGGGTGTGGATTTCAGAGATATCAACAATGATGGGCGGCCGGATCTCGTGTTGACCGCCCTTGCGGGTGAGGTGTTTTCGGTCCGACTGAATGCCGGCGGCGGATTGTTCGACGACTACTCCTATCAGTCAGGCATCGGGATGGCGGCCGTTTCCATGAGTGGCTGGAGCGTGGGCGCTTACGACTTCGACAACGATGGCCGCAAAGACCTGTTCCTGACCAACTCGCACGTCAGTGAAAACGTCCACGCGTTCAGCCATCTGTATTACAAGCAGCACAACGCTGTATTCCACAATCGTGGCAACGCGAAGTTCGAGAACCTGAGCGCATCCTCGGGTCTTACCGACGCTGCTCCGCTCGCACACAGGGGAAGTGCCTTCGGTGATTTGAACAACGATGGCGGCATCGATGTGATTGTCTCCGCTATCGGGGATCCGGCGGAGATTCTGTATAACGATTCCCCAGGCAGGGGGCACTGGATCATACTCGACTTGGAAGGTACAAAGAGCAATAGGGACGGGATTGGGACCAGGGTCAAACTCACCAGCAGTTCGAAACAAGTTCAATACAATCACGCCACGACATCAGTGGGGTATGTAAGTTCCTCCGACAGGCGCGTCCACTTCGGTTTGGGGACTGACACACTGGTACAAGAGATAGATTTGTACTGGCCAAGTGGAAGGCGTCAAGTCATTCACAATATACCTGCCGACCAGATCATAAAGGTGAAGGAACAGTGACGCGCCTGCCTGCTTTGGTCTGCTACGTGGCCGCAATCGCGCTGGCACAGCCATGTGCCGACTTGAGACCGCGGCTGGATGAGGTCATGCGAGCGCTTGAAGCTCGGGACATGTCACAGGCTGAGCGAGTGCTGCAATTACTTCGAATGAAATCGTCCGAATGTCCCCAGGGCACCATAGCTGCAGGACGGATCGCGCTGGCCAAGGCGGAGTACCCATTGGCCGATTCCAGTTCGGAGGGAGCGCTCATGAGCGCTTCTGAAGATCCAGACGCGGTCTTCTTTCGCGGCGAGGTGTTGGCCATGAAAGGACAAGTTCCAGCGGCTCGTGAGCTACTCGCAAAAGCGTGTGAGCTGGATCCACGTAATGCGCGTGCGCACTTTCAACTTGGAATGTTGTTCGATCGCATGAAGCGCAACGCAGATGCAGTCGAGCATTTCAAGAAAGCGGTCATGCTGCGACCAGATGACCCGCGCGCGCACGATTACCTCGCACTTAACCTTGAACGAATCGGGGACAGCGCCAGAGCTGAGGCAGCTTATAAGTCCGGCTTACTGGTAAATCAAGGGCCGCTCTTGGATTCGTTCTTGAACTACAACTACGGACGTCTATTGCTGAAGCTCAACCGCGCGGAGGAAAGCAAAGGGCACTTGGACCGCGCCGTGGAACTTGCGCCGCGAGTGCGTGCAGTCCGCTACGATCACGCAAAGATGAATGTTCGTTTGGGGAGACTGGCTGAAGCCCGTGAGGACGCCGAACTGGCGTTGAAGCTCGCCGACCCGAATGGCTTCATTCTCGATCTACAGATCTACAATCTCTTGTCAGGCATTTGCACACGGCTGGGTGATAGAGTGGCTGCTACACGTTACATTGAACTTGCGCGGACGGCCACAGTCCCACTGCGTTCCCAGGAGCGGTACTAATGCGCGGATGCAAACGAGCAATGAGTCATCTGGTTGAAGATGTTCATTCGCACCGCAGTTGGATCCTTGTTCTAGCAGCTCGTCGGCCGTGACAAAAGAAGGCAATGCAAATTGAAGTCAAATTTGGGACTACAGCCCTCGCAGGACTGGCGATTCTGACGGTTGGGGTAAGCTGGGTAGCCAGCAACCGGTTGTACTCGCAAATGGTCTCGACAGGCGCAAGTGATCGTCCATTGCACCCTCTGCCTCCCGGCAAGAAAGCTCCCGTTGTGGATTATCGCGACATCGCCGCTCAGGCGGGCTTAAACGCTGTTGTGGTGTCAGGCGAGGCACAGCAGACTTACGTGGTAGAGAACACGGGCACAGGAGTTGCCCTGCTCGACTATGACAACGACGGGTTGCTGGATATCTTCATCGTGAATGCGGATCGTCTAACACCGAGTTCACCACCGCTTACCCCACACTTATATCACAATCTCGGTGGATTGCGATTCGAGGATGTTACTGAAAAAGCCGGGATCTCGCACACCGGGTGGGGGCAAGGTGTGTGCGCCGGTGACGTGGACAATGACGGTTACGTCGATCTCTTCATCGGGCAGTGGGGCCACAATGTGTTCCTACATAACATGGGCAATGGGACGTTTCATGACGAGACAAAACAGCGCGGTCTTGATCGGTCCGGGACTCGCTGGAGCACTGGCTGCGCTTTCATCGACTATGATCGCGATGGCCACCTCGATCTGGTTGTGGCGAACTACATCGATTTTGACTTGCAGGCGACACCTAAACCTGGTGCTTCTGGGGGCTGCAATTGGAAGGGGATCTCAGTGCCGTGCGGTCCGAGGGGGCTTAAGGGTGAGTCGATGACCCTCTTTCATAACGATTCGCGCGGTCATTTTTCCGACGTTTCAAAGCAAGCAGGAGTGGAGACCGTACACGAGTACTATGGGTTCACCGTTCTCACAGGGGACTACAACAACGATGGCTGGCCCGATTTCTACGTCACCTGTGACTCGACGCCAAGCCTGCTGTTTCTCAACAATCGAGATGGCACATTCACCGAAAGCGGAGTGGCCTCAGGCGTGGCGCTCAACGAAGACGGTCAGGAGCAGGCGGGAATGGGTGCCACGACTGCCGACTTCAACGGCGATGGTTTCCTCGATATCTTTAAGACCAATTTTTCCAGTGACACGGGAACGCTATATCGCGGTGACGGCCACGGCGGCTTTTATGACGTAACGAACAAAGCCGGTCTGGCGCGGCACACGCAGTATGTCAAGTGGGGGACGTCGTTCTTGGACTTCGACCACGATGGTTGGAAGGACCTCTTCATCGCCGATGGACACGTTTACCCCTTCATCGACACCAGTGGTATCGGAGAAACGTTCAAGCAGCCCCGACAACTTTACTGGAATCGCGGCGACGGCGAGTTCTACGACATGTCTAGTGCCTCGGGCTCTGGGATCACGGAATCCCACTCGTCTCGAGGCATAGCGGTTGGCGACCTGGACAACGATGGCTCCCTGGAAATTGTCACCGTGAATCTTTTCGAGCGCCCTTCTCTGTTGAAGAACTACGGCCCTAAGGGAAACTCAATTCTAGTCCAGGCGATTACTGCATCAGGGCGGGACGCGTTGGGAGCCCTGGTGACCTTGGCCGCAGCTGGCCGCAAACAGATCGATGAAATACGCAGCGGTGGTTTTCATATATCTTCCGGTGATTTTCGAGTGCATTTCGGGCTGGGAACAGAAGAGAAGTGCGACGTCGCAATTCGTTGGGTGGGTGGAGCGAGAGAAGCAGTAAAGGGCGTCGATGCCAACCAATGGGTTGTGATTCGGGAGGGGAAGGGAATCGTGGCAACTCACCCATTCGTGTCGACTCCGGAGCCTGCATCTGCCGGAGCGAAGCGGGGTCAATGATTCTGACCCGAGTGCCCCGAACATGCTAGTTGATTGACTGAAGAATCAAGCCCCGGGCATCAAAGAATTGTTGTGTGACTTGGGAATGCCCTCTTACGGGCTAGCCTCGGACGATGACATTCACATTAAGGCGTTTCTGATGATATTCTCTCTTGTGCGGGTGCCGGGCGATCGATAGACTGATTACGCTACAAATCAAATGAAACACTACTCACCGCATCATGCTCTGTTATCGCTTTGCGTCTTGGCGCTACCCTTGGCGGCTAGCGAGAGGGCAGTGGAGAAATCGATGGCGCGCGTGGACGAGGTAATTGCCAACGGTCCGTTCAAATCGTACTGGCAATCGCTGCAGTCCTACCAACCTCCCGAATGGTATATCGATGCGAAATTTGGCATATTCATCCACTGGGGCGTCGATGCTGTTCCCGCATATGACGACTGGTATTTCGGGCACATGTACGAGAAGGGGAATGACGTCTACCGGCATCACCAGGAGACGTACGGCTTCCCGAGTAAGTTCGGCTACAAGGATTTTATTCCCCGGCTCACCTTCGAGAAGTACGACGCGGCGGAGTACGCGACGCTTTTCAAGCAGGCGGGTGCGAAGTTCGTTATTCCCGTCGGTGAGCACCACGACGGGTTCCCCCTCTATGATTCCGACTACACGCAGTGGAATGCCGCCCGCATGGGTCCGAAACGCGACATTGTGGCAGAACTCCAAACGGCTGTTCGCCAGCAGGGGATGCACTTCGGAGTCTCTTCCCACCGCGCAGAAAACTGGTGGATGTATCACAACGGCACGGAGATCGACTCTGACGTAAGAGATCCTCGCTATGCGGACTTGTACGGGCCAGCGAAGCCTAAGACTACTCCCCCGAGCAAGTGGTTCCTTGAGGACTGGTTAGCTCGGAGCACTGAGATCGTCGACAAGTTCAAGCCGGACGTCGTTTGGTTCGATTGGTGGATCGAGGAGCCTGCGTTTCAACCTTACTTGCAGAAATTCGCCGCATACTATTACAACCGAGCGGCCGAGTGGAAGAGCGGCGCCGTGATCAATTACAAGTACCACAGTTTCCCTGAAGGCGCCGCAGTGCTCGATCTGGAACGAGGCCAATTGGGAGCGATCCGCCCGATGGTCTGGCAGAACGACACATCGGTGAGTAAGAACTCTTGGTTCCACGTCGCAAATCCCGAATATCGCACTGCGGGATCACTGGTCGGTGACCTTGTCGACATCGTGAGCAAGAACGGGGTGTTGTTGCTGAACGTTGGCCCAAGAGCTGACGGCAGCATTCCCGAAGAGGAGCAGAGTATTCTTCGCGGCATTGGCGACTGGCTCTCAGTAAACGGCGAAGCGATCTACGGAACACGTCCTTGGAAGGTTTTCGGCGAGGGTCCGACCCAGGTTCAGGAGGGCCCGTTCAACGACACGAAGCGCACCTCTTTCACGGCCCGTGACATTCGTTTCACTACAAGGCCAGGAGTGCTATATGCCGTCGTGCTTGGCTGGCCGGAAGACCAGCGAGTGAGCATCTCGGCACTTGTTGAAGGCGCGGAAGGTGATGTGCAAGGTGTACGACTGCTCGGCTCGAGCCAAAAGCTAAAGTGGAAACGCGACGCGTCGGGCCTTCACGTTGAGTTACCCCAAAAGGCACCGTGCGACTATGCCTATTCTCTGGCCATCGATCTTGGCACGACAACGAAGAGCCACGTTCGCAGGTGACGCACGTCAAAGGTTTCAGAAGGTACTCAAAGCGGCCGCATAGCTAGCGTATGGCTGGCGCACGCACATGTTAGCGGCAGGGCAGATGATGCACTCCGCATCTCCGAAAGGTGGAAAGAGCAACGTGACGAACGAAGGCACTTCAAGACGTGATTGCCTCCAGGCACTTACCGTAGGCGCGAGCCTAGCGGCGGCAGCGGGAACCGGCTGCAGTCGCACGGCTGAGCCGAAGCTCGAGGTTGCTGCAAGGCCTGCTTCGCTGCCGCCTCCCGAACACGAGCGTAGGATCGGGTGGTGGCGCGAAGCCAAGTTTGGGACGTTCATCCATTGGGGCTCTACAGCAAACTGGGCCGCCAGGAATGGGCCATGTCACTTGAGGACATCCCGGTGGAGCAGTATGAGAAGCTCGCCAAGACGTTCAAGCCGAAGCCGAACATAGCGCGCGACTGGGCGCGTCTGGCGAAGCAGGCCGGCATGAAGTACATGGTCCTAACCACCAAGCACCACGAAGGCTTCTGCAATTTCGATTCTAAACTCACCGACTATTGCGCCACCAAACAGGGGCCCGGGCGTGACTTAGTCAAGGAATACGCGGAAGCGGCTCGGGCGGAGGGACTCCGCGTCGGATTCTACTATTCCTTGATGGACTGGCATCATCCAGATGGAATGAAGGCGAAAGACGACCCGGAGGCGCGCAAGCGATTTGTGGCTTACATCCATGGCCAGATTCGCGAGTGGTTGACCAACTACGGGAAGATCGACATTCTGTGGTATGACGTCGCAGTCCCACTGGACGCTGCCGGCTGGGAATCCGAGAAGATGAATCAGATGGTGCTTCAACTCCAGCACGACATCATTATCAACAACCGCAATTGGCTGGCAGGCGATTTCTCTACCCCCGAACAAACCGTGGAAGCGACCAAGGGCGACTGGGAGTCCTGCATGACTCTCAACGACAGTTGGGGTTTCACCGCTGCCGATGATAATTGGAAGTCGCCGCAAAGAATTGTTCGCAACCTCGTGCAGTGCTGCCAGGGCGGCGGGAACCACCTGCTCAACATTGGCCCCAAGCCCGACGGATCGATTCCCGAGCCCAGCGTGCGGATTCTCACCTCTGTGGGCAAGTGGATGCAGAAGAACGGCGCCTCGATTTATGGTGCGCAGAAGTCACAGGTGAAGCTGTCTAACATCGCCGGTTTTACCCGGAAAGGGAATACGCTCTACGCGCACGTATATTTCTGGCCAGGGACCGAAGCCACCCTGGGCGGAATCAGCGTGAAACCCAAGTCGGCGAAACTCCTCGCGAGTGGCAAGAATGTTGAATTCTCCCATACAGGAACTCAATTGACCTTCAAGGGTTTGCCCACCGAGGCTCCCGACGAACCGGTCACCGTTATCGCGATCGAATTCGACTCAGAGCCTAGGCAGAAGTCCCTCGCGGGCCGCGTGATCGACATCATTACCGAGATCGAGAAGAAGCAGCATCCCGCCGGACCTGAGTAAGATTTCAGCAAAGGAAAACGGTTTTCCTTGAGAAAAACTTGCTGAGGCTTTAGAATTGCTTCAGCAGCATGGAATCTTTGGATCGGCCGATCGTTATTATTGGCGCAGGGGGCATCGTCAAAGATGCCCACTTGCCAGCCTATGCGAAGGCGGGTTTTCGTGTTGACGGCATCTGCGATCTCGACGCAGAGAAGGCGCAGGGCCTTGCGAGCCTCTTTGGAATCGAGCGTGTGTATGACGGCGTTGAGGAGGCTTCGAGGATCGCACCTCGCAACGCCGTCTTTGATGTTGCAGTACCTGCCTCAGCGGTTGCCCGCGTACTTGAGCGCCTGCCCGACGGTCGAGGCATTCTCATCCAGAAGCCAATGGGGGAGACACTGGAACAGGCTCGCAGGATCCGCGCGCTTTGTAGGGCTAAACACCTGGTCGCGGCGGTCAATTTCCAGTTGCGCTTCTCGCCATCCGTTGCGATGGCCCGAAGGCTTGTCGAAACCGGTCGCATCGGAGATCTTCTCGATATTGAAGTACGCGTGAATGTCCAGACGCCATGGCAGTTGTGGACGTTCCTGGAGCAATCACCCCGCGTGGAAATCCTATACCACTCGGTGCACTATATCGATTTGATTCGCTCGTTCTGCGGCGACCCGGTTTCCGTATACGCGAAGACGCTTAGGCATCCAAGTGCGCCAAGACTCGCTGCCACCCGCACCAGCATGATCCTCGACTACGGTGAGTCGACACGAGCGAACATCTCGGTCAATCACTTTCATTCATATGGGCCAAAGCATCAGGAGAGCTTCATCAAATGGGAGGGGACCCGCGGCGCAATCAAGGCGACATTGGGAGTACTGCTGGACTACCCCAATGGTCAGCCGGACGAATTCGAATACGCCGAGATCAAGGATGGTGTGCTCGGTGAATGGGTACGCATGGAACTGGGAGGGTCTTGGTTCCCTGATGCGTTCGCCCGAAGCATCGCAAGCCTGATGGGGTTTTTGAGCGGGGCCTCGCAAACCCTCCCGGCATCCGTGGAGGACGCTTACCGCACCATGGCCGTGGTCGAGAGCGCCTACGAATCGAGCGCCGGTGGAGGAACGGCGGTTCACTATGATTGAGTTGCGCGGGATAACCTGGGGCCATACGCGGGGCTACTTGCCGATGGTCGCAACGGCCCAGCGCTTCTCGGAATTACATCCCAGAATCCAGGTCACGTGGAAGAAGCGCTCGCTGCAGCAGTTTGCCGATGCGCCCATCGAGCAACTTGCTGACGAGTATGACCTGTTGGTGATCGATCATCCATCTTGCGGCCACGCGGCGGCGCGAGGCGTTTTACTGCCGCTAGATAACTACCTCTCCGCGGAATTTCTGGCGGCGCAATTTGCGAACTCGGTGGGACGGTCACACTTGAGCTATTTCCATGGCGGCCATCAATGGGCACTCGCGACCGACGCCGCTACTCCCGTAAGTGGCTATCGTCCCGACCTGCTCGAACGGGCCGGCGCAGTGCTGCCGGAGACGTGGTCCGAGCTACTCGACCTTGCCGGGCGCGGACTCGTGGCGATTCCGGCGATTGCGATTGACAGCCTGATGAACTTCTACATGCTGTGCCTCGCGCTCGGTGAAGAGCCCTTCCATTCCAACTCCCACGTAGTCAGTGAGGACACAGGTGTTGCCGCTCTAGGGATGCTTAAGCAACTGCTGGACCTCTGTGATCCCGAGTGCCTCCAGCGGAACCCAATCGCTACCTGGGACTTGCTGGCACGCAGTGACTCGCACGCCTTTTGTCCATTCGCGTATGGTTACTCCAACTACGCGCGGGCCGGATATGCGGACCACATATTGGAGTTTGGCGAGCTGGTTCGATTCGATAGCGGAACTCAGCTTTGCTCCACCTTGGGCGGAGCTGGTCTTGCCATCTCTTCGCGCTGTGAGCATGTCGCAGCCGCGCTTCGTTATTGCGAATATGTTGCCGGTGCCGAGTGCCAGAAGACGTTGTATTTTGATTCCGGCGGACAGCCCGGTCACCGTGCGGCCTGGTTGGATACTGAAGTCAATCGTAGGTGCCGCGGCTTTTTTGCGGCTACGCTTTCGACCTTGGACCACGCCTACCTTCGTCCGCGGTTTGATGGATACATCCTGTTCCAGGATGCGGCTGGAGCACTTGTGCACTCATTCCTGAAGGGTGCATTGAGCGCGTCCGATGGGGTGGCTGAAATGAACCGGTTGTGGAGGGCGAATGAAGCCGCTTGACGGGCTGCTGATTGTCGACTTCAGCCAATTCCTTTCTGGACCGTCCGCGTCGTTGAGGATGGCTGACATGGGCGCTCGCGTCATCAAGATCGAGCGCTCCGAAGGTGGCGACCTGTGCCGCCGGCTCTACGTCTCGAATTTGGAAATCGACGGCGATAGCACGCTGTTCCACACGATCAATCGAAACAAGGAAAGTTTCGCAGCGGATTTGCGCAATCAAGAAGATTGGGCAGCTGTCAGGCAATTGGTGGAGCGTGCAGATGTAGTGATCCAGAATTTCCGTCCTGGCGTGATCGAGAGGCTCGGGTTTGACTACGACTCCGTAGTCCAATACAACCCTCGTGTGGTGTATGGCGAAGTGACTGGATACGGCAAGACCGGGCCGTGGCGCGACAAGCCAGGGCAGGATCTGCTGGCGCAGAGCTTGTCAGGACTGCCATGGCTGAATGGGAATGCCGACCAGCCGCCTGTGCCCTTCGGTCTCGCAATAGCAGACATGTTTGCCGGCGCTCACCTGGTTCAAGGACTGCTGGCGTGCCTGGTTCGCCGTGGCATATGCGGCAAAGGCGGACGGGTGGAGGTCAGTTTGCTCGAGTCGGTCCTCGATTTTCAGTTTGAAGTTCTCACCACTCACCTCTGCGACGGCGGACATCTCCCACAGCGCAGCGCCGTCAACAACGCTCACGCCTATCTGGGAGCGCCATATGGTATCTACCAAACTCATGATGGATTCATGGCACTAGCGATGGGCCCCGTCATCCCGTTGGCTGGCCTTCTCGACTGCCCGGCGCTGTTGGGCTACGGCGATTCCAAAACACAATTCGTGAAGCGGGATGAGATCAAGCGCATCCTGGTGGACCACCTTCGTACCCGCACTACGGCCCAGTGGTTGTCAATACTGGAACCCGCTGACATTTGGTGCTCCGACGTATTCACCTGGAAGAAGTTGTTGGAGCATGAAGCCTTTTTGTCGCTCGACTTCATCCAGGAAATCAGCCGTGGGGAGGGTGTGAACTTGCGGACGACGCGGTGTCCCATCCGCATTGATGGAGAAGTGTACAAGTCTGCTACTGGTGCGCCCAGATTGGGGCAACATAACGCACAAGTGCTGGCGGAACTTCAAGGGCGCCAAGCGAGTGAGGTCAAGCCATGAATCCCAATGCCGACCCGGCCAAACATCCAGAGATTCCGTTGTTCAACACGGAGACGTGGCTCTATGAAGATTTCGAAATCGGGTGGAGAATCCGTTCAATTCGTAGGACCATCTCCGAGGGGGAAGCGGCTCTGTTTAACTCGCTCGTGTTGGACTGCCACCCCTACGTCTCGGACGAGATTTTCGCAAAAGAGGAAGGCGTCTTTGGACGCCGTCTTGTGGCCGGTTCGATGGTGTTCAGCTATGGCCTTGGGCTAATGGCTCACAACAACGTCAACACCTTCAGCTACGGCTACGACAAACTGCGTTTCATCAAGCCTGTGTTTATTGGTGAAACCATCTATACGATCAGAACAAATCTCGAGAAACGGCCCAAGTACCCCAGCATCGGCTTAGTCAGGGTGTCTTACGAGGTCTTCAAGAGCGTAGGCGAACTCGTCCTGTATTGTGAACACTTGCAGACTGTAAAGTATCGTGATCCGTCGTCCTATCCAGGTAGGGCCGAGTAACACGCCAAGGTATGAGTCGAGACACGTTCCGCATCGCAATTAGGAAGTTCGGACCGTTCGAATCGGCGATCCAAAAACAGTGGGATTCGTTCGAACGCATCGCGCGCACGGGGCTGCAGATCGATGCCGTCGCGATGGACCTCCACCCACTCTACGACTCCCTGTTTGAATCAGAGGGTCTAGCTCGGGGTGAGTGGGATGCTGCCTTTGTCAATACGGACTGGGTCGCGACGGCCGACCAGAAACACTGCCTACTCGATCTCGCTCCGATGTTACGGTCAGATCCGCCCGAGGGCTATCCCGAAGCATGGCCGCGCTCCTTGCTGCGCCTGCAGGATATTGATGGACGAGTGCTCGGCCTACCGTATCACGATGGACCGGAGCGCCTGATTTATCGGACCGACTTGATCGACGATCCGCGTGAGAAGTCCGCTTATCAATCCCGTTATGGCGCGCCGCTGAGAGTGCCGCGGACATGGGACGAGTTCAGACAGGTGGCCCGGCACTTCCATCGCCCGGAACAAGGGCTCCATGGTACCGTCTATGCTGCCTATCCAGACGGGCACAACAGTGTTTACGACTTCTGCCTGCAGGTTTGGACACGTGGTGGCGAACTGGTCGATGCTGACGGAAACCTGGCTATCGACACTCCGCAAGCTCGCGAAGCCCTGCAGTTCTTACGGGAGATAATCAACGATCGGGCTTTGGTTCATCCGTTGTGCCGCGAGTTGGACTCTGTGAAGTCCGGCCTCGCGTTCGCAGCAGGTGAGGCCGCGTTGATGGTGAACTGGTTCGGGTTCGCGTCCATGGCTCAGACGATCCCAGAGTCGCGCGTGCGGGATTGCGTCGGGATCGCGGAAATACCTCATTCCGAAGGCATGCAAGCGGCCTCGCTCAACATCTACTGGATTCTTTGCATCGGCGCAGGTAGTCCGCGGCGCGAGGTTGCCTGGCGGTTCCTGCGGCACTGCGCAAGCCTTGAAATGGACAAGCTATTGACCATCGAGGGCGCGATTGGTTGCCGTCGGTCGACTTGGATGGACGAAGATGTCAACCGGGCCATTCCCTTCTATCGCAGCCTTGATCGTCTACACTTCGGCGCGCGCGAAATGCCACGCATGCCTCAATGGCCCGCGGTCGCGGCGTTGATCGATCAAATGGTTTCGCAGGCGATCAACACAGATACGCCCGTCGATGCCATTACGGCGCGAACTCAGAGGGAGTTAACTGAGGTGCTCCGGTGAGCGCAGTGTCAAAGACCAAACCAAAGAGCCGGCCGGAGTACGCTGTGCCTGCGTTGGATCGAGGGTTGGACCTTTTGGAGGCCCTCTCCGCCAGTCCCTCGCCACAGTCTCTGACGGATCTCGCGCGTTCGCTCAACAACACTCCGAGTGGTCTCTTCCGCCTGCTGACTCGATTAGATACGCGAGGTTACGTTGAACGCCATCCGTCCTCGAATCGCTACAGCCTAACCCTGAAATTGTTTGAGTTGTCCCACACGCATTCTCCTCTCGAAAGCCTGATGCGCGTCGCCGCCAACCCAATGCGCGAACTGGCCGACTCCATCGAGGAGTCGGTGCACTTGAGCGTGCTTACGCGGGACCGCCTACTCGTTCTCCTCGACGTTGGCAGTCCGTCGAAAGTTCGGATATCAATCGCGGCGGGATCACAATTTGTGCCGGTGTGCACGAATTCGGGTCGCCTGCTGCTTGCCTACTTCGAACCTGCTTCACTCGATTCATTCCTCGCTGGGGATTCGGAATATACCTCCATAACTGCCGAGCAGAAGGCGGATTTCCACCGGGAACTCGCGAAGATCCGGCAACGAGGATTTGCTCTTACACGGAGCGATGAGCGCGCGGGCTTGCAGGACATCAGCGTCTTGGTAGGCAATCCCTCCATCGGACAGACCTCGGCCCTGGCGATCGCTTGCCTCAGGCCGCGGAAGCGGGAACAGATTCTTCAACTGGTCGATGCGCTGGCTGGTTGCGCCATGCGCATCACCCGTGCACAAGGGTTGACATATGAACGGCGTCCGGTACTTTGAGCAATATGAATGCGGCTCGGTTCGAGAGACCCTGGGTCGCACCATAACGGAAACGGATGTAGTGGTACATGCTGGCCAGACTGGCGATTTCTATCCGCACCACATGGACGCCGAGTGGTGCAAGACGCAGTCGTTCGGCCAGCGTATTGCCCACGGCACTCTCATATTCAGCGTCGCCGTGGGGATGACGGCCGGAGAAGTTAATCCCCTGGCGTTCTCCTATGGCTATGATCGGTTGCGCTTTATCAAGCCGGTGTTTATTGGAGACACGATTCACGTTCGAGTGACGATAGTTGACAAGCGCGCGTCCAAATCACCGCGACACGGATTTGTAGTCGAGAAGTGCGAAGTGCTCAACCAGCGACTGGAGACTGTGTTGGCCTGTGAGCATTTGTTAATGGTGGAGATTGGGGTAATTCAGGAATAAGCTGTGTATTGGCTCATCCGTGCTGATGCCGGAGATGAGAGCAATCAAGGAGGCGATCAATGCCACTGCTTCTGAAACGTACCGATCATGCATGGCAATGGGCTTTGCATAGCGTACTTTTGGCTCTTCTGTGCACGGCTGCTTCGGTTCAAGCGAAGGACCGCAAGTGGGTTCCGGCGGAAGTTGTAAACCTGAAGCAGTCGCAGATTGAAGTCGAGAGCACGCTTTACAGAAGCTCAGGGCCGAATAATACAATGTCGGCCCCGCCCCTGCAAACCGGCGCTGACAAACATACCAAGGACATTTATACATATACCTTCAAGACGGACACGAAACAGATTGAAGGCATTTCAGAGAAAAAACCAATCGAGGGGCTCACTAAGGGGATGAAGGTGCAAATCGTGATTCAACATGGATGGGTGCTGGTTCAAATGCCCGATGGCAAAGAAAAGAAACTCGATCTTGCCCCGTGACCATGTTCGTCAGGCTGGAAGTGTGCAAGGGATGATAGTGCGTCGGTGTCTTAATAGAGCGCAAACTGGCTGCGTGGAATGAAATGGGAGGCTGAGGTGAGAGTGAACAGAAGAAGGTTTTTGGCCGCGGCGACCGCCGCGACTGCGATCGCGCCGGGGCTGAAAGGCGGCTTAGGCAAGAGGACGGTATACGTGGTGCCTAACTTCCATCCGGCAAGTTGCGGCTGGCTCACCACTTTTTCCAAGGAGCGCGTTTTCTGCGCAAACAGCTATCTAAACCACCTCGACCGGGTCCGCGACGACCCAAGTTATTCGTTCGTGCTTTCGGAAGTCAACAACATGATTGCGGTTATGAACTTCCGCCCGGAGCGCGTGCCTGAACTCAAGCGGCGGATTCAGCAGGGTCGAGTGGAATTGGTGAATGGCTTCTTCCTGGAATCGACGATTAACCTGTCGGGTGGAGAGGCGCTCGTCCGGTTGGGCGCTGAGGGACTCCGCTGGCAGCAAAGAGTGTTCGGAGTGCGGCCCCGCTTTGCCTGGACGATCGACGTGTGTGGAACACACGATCAGATGCCCCAGATCACATCCGGCCTGGGGTTGGAGGCCATGGTCTACACGCGCAAGAATCCGACAGGCAAAGCGCTCCACTGGGCGGTGTCGCCCGATGGGTCGCGCACTCTCGCCATCTCACCCGGTCACTACAGCGAACTTAGCTCCGTGTTCAAGACGAAAAACCCGCTAACTCCGAAGGAGTTGGAAGATGTGGCGAAATTCCTCGAAGAGAAGCAGAAGAAAACTCCGGATGGCGCTCCCGTTCTCGTTCTCGGCGGCAATGACGATTATGCGTTGGCGCCCACCTATCAGAACTACCCACGCGAATTCATTGCGAAATGGAAAGAACGTGGCGCGGCCACTGAGATTCGATTTAGTACGCTCTCCAAGTACCTGGATGCTGTTCTGCCAGGCTTGAAGTCAGGTGCTCTCAAGATCCCCACGATGGCCGGCGGAACGGCCTATGACTTCGACGCCTTTTGGATTGAGGCGCCGCGTATGAAGTCATGGTTCCGCCGAAACGAGCACGCCCTGCAAGCCGCCGAAATGCTCAGCACGGCTGCCAGTTTGCAATCCCATTACGCATATCCTGCAGACGCGCTCTACAAGGCTTGGGCTCAGATGTTTCTCAGCATGGACCGCAATTCGCTTTGGGGCTCAGCGGGCGGAATGGTCTTCGAAGATCCCAAGTCGTGGGATGTACGCGATCGCCTCACGTGGGTCGAGAAGCAATCCGCGGCAACTCTGGCCGACGCGGGCTCTGTGGTGCTAGCCGCTGGCGATTCCATTGGTGTTTTCAATCCTGCCAATTGGAAGCGCTCCGATCCATTCGTCCTTCACTCTTCGACTGCACCCGAGGGCTCCAAAGCCCAGTCTCTCGCCGATGGTTCGGTGCTGTGCCAGATGGAACTGCCGCCCTGCGCGGCGGGCGGATGGAACTCCGTGGTACCGGCGGCGGAACAGGACATTCAATTCCCCGGGGTGATAGAAACTGACTACTATTTCGCACGTGTTTCACCTCAGTCCGGAGCGCTAGTCAGCTTAAAACTGAAAGCAAGCGGGCGTGAAGTTCTTTCGGGACCTGCCAACGTGCTGGTCGCGGAGAAACCCAAAACCCAAAACGGCGACCCTGGGGACTTTATCTCTGCCCGTCCGGAGCGCAATCGCCTTGCTTCGTCACTCGACTACCCGGTTCGCATCCACGCTACCACCGGTCCAATCGCCACCACCGTCTTCGTGGAAGGCGAGTTCCTGGGCGGCAAGTCGTGCACCCGGATGGTGCGTTTCTATCAGCACAGTCCGCGAATCGATTTTGAAACCGAATTTGAGGACTTGCCCAACCTCAGCGTTTTGGTGGCCGAGTTTCCTTTGGCAGGCAGCGTCGATGAGGTGCGCCGCGGCGTTCCATTCGGTTTTTCGCACGGCGCTTGGGCCAAGCCGAACCCGGCACTGCACGGCTGGACCAAAGGCATTGTGCCCGCCGTCCGGTGGTCGCATTACGCGCTGGCCGGGGGAGGAGGCGTCGCGCTCTTAGATCGCGGCATCTCAGGTCGGGAGATCAATGGCAACACGCCGATCGTCTACCTTTACAACGCTACGGACAAGTATTATGGCCATCCTAGCCCTTGGCTCAGCGGGGCGGGGAAGCATCGTGTCCACTATGCGCTTATGGCCCATGAAGGGGCGTGGGCGACGGCGCGTGTTCCGCACGCTGCATGGGAATACAACTGCCCTCCAGTGGTCCTCCCAGGCCACGCGGCCGCGTCGCCGAGATCTTTCCTGCAAACTTCCCCGAACGTGATCGTCGAAGCGCTGCATCGGGATGGGAAAGAAATTGAGCTGCGCCTGGCAGAGTGTATCGGCGTATCGGGAACCGCCGAAGTCACACTCGATCTCCCGCACAAGGGCGCTTGGTTGACCGACATGACGGGTGGGCGGCGTAAGCCGCTGCCCGACGGTCCGCAATATCGCTTCGCGGTCCACCCGCAGCAAATCGTCACCATGCGCTTCGGCGCGGGTTCGGCCGTACCTGTTCCCGAACCGATTAAGCAGTGGGACGATCTGGTCCCTACTGAGAAACTGCCCGCGCTGCACGAATACTCGGACCAGAAAGGCCATCCTCGCGACGCGGTTTGATGCGTTGGGTTTGACGATTGAAGAGGGCTAATTACTCCGCTGGCTGGCCGTCGGACTTCGCGAGATGAAGGAGTCCGCCGGCTGACCGACGTCAACTCGTCAGGATGAGAGAGCCCATGGGCTTCAAGTCACTGCCTGGTGCGGGTAGAATGTTGGCCATGCGAAAACTCGTGTGTCTTCCAGCTTTCGCGCTCCTGGCCCTCGCGCTTTGCGCCGAGTCTGTTCGTGCGGATGATCGTTCTCTTGTCTTCGTGTTTGGTCCCATCAGTGCCGATCGCACACAGCCGGCCGTGCAAGCCGCTGCCGCCAGTGCGCGGACGTGGTTGAAGGTTCCCGGCGCCACTGCGGAGGTTCGGCGGCGCGGTGCCAGCGACAGCCAGGAACTCGCGAAATTCATGACGGCCAAGGACATTGAGGCGGCTCTGCTCGACGCTGCCCACGCCTCAAGCCAAATCGACCTCATGACGTTTCTCAATGCGCTCGACACCGCCACGTACGCTGCCGCCCGCCGTCCGGGCCGACGTCTGGTACTGGCTGTCCTGGAGAGTCCTACGATCTCCGGCGAAGCGGACAACCGGCTGAAACAGACGATTGAATTCTGCCGTTCTAACTTGGTGCATGTGATCGTGCTCGACCCTTCCGCTGGTGAATCGCCGTCCAGTGGACAGGCGTTGAAGCCGCTGGCCACCGCTACTGGCGGCTTGCTGGCTGCAGACTTGCTGTCTTTGGAAGCGGGTCTACTGATAGTAGCTCCGGCCGAAAAGGCCGGCTCCGAGATCGATGCCGCGAAAGCCGCCCCATCGCCAGAGCTTAGCGTGCCGATTCACGCAGGCCTGATTCGCAAGCGCGCGAAGTGGAAACCGGGCTCCGTCGATTCGGACATGGGCCCCATGCAGGGCGCGATGCTAGTGGAGGCGCCTATTTCCCTTCTGCAACTGGACGACAAAGATAGTTACTATCTGCTGCGAGCTTTGGTGACGACGGAGGTGAAAAATGCCGAGGGGAAGCAGGTGTGGCAGGCCAAGAAGGAATTCAATCTGAAAGTGCCGCCTCGCAAGCTGCAAGAGCGGCGCACTGGCAGCTTGTATTTCATTCGAGAAGTCCAGTTGCCCGGTGGCAAGTACACCATCGAAGCCGTCGTCCAGGACCTGAACTCCGGTAAGTCGTGGAA
>Ga0118677_10002002_pt1 | contig 41925 bp, 39 predicted proteins | sample AliMusrvi5mmetaG_FD_86154 | JGI IMG/M metagenome (GOLD analysis project Ga0118677, IMG submission 86154)
TGGGACACGCATCGCAGAGCCTTTTGATGACATCCCGCACCTTGGGCATCATGGGTACGCCGATTGTTGGTAGGTGCAAGAATTTTGGCGGGGTGGCTATTGGACCTTGAAGAGCTTGTCCGGGAACCCACCGAAATCGTGGATGGTGCGAGGGTGCTCGTTGCCGGTGACGGCGGTTCCGGGGATGTACCAGTGGGCTGAGATGGCCAGTACGGCAGCAGGATGCGGAACCGATTTGCCGATTGCGTTCCACGCCTTTGTGCAGGCATTCTGCGACACTGCATTCATCGGGTTGCCGTGTCCGAGAAAGATGGCTGGCATCATGGGTTTTACTTCCTTCCTGTGCCTGTGCCGTTTTCGCGGATGAAGGTACCCTTGTCGATCTCGTCAAACGCTTGGTCGAGTTCCTCCTGGGTGTTCATCACGATGGGACCACCCCAGGCTATGGGCTCATGCAGTGGCCGGCCGGCGAAGAGCACGAAGCGTAGGCCTTCCTGCCCGGCGTGGACCGCAAACTCGTCGCCGTCACCCAAGAGCACCGCCCGGTGGCTTTCCACCCGGTTCGGTGAATCGCCAACAGTCCCTGCGCCTTCCACAATGTAGATGAAAAGCGTGGCCCGATCGTCCACCGGCATGTGCCAGACAGCATCAGGTTTCAGAGCGACATCCAGCAGCAGGGCCTGCACGTAATCGCCTTGGGTTGCGCCCTTGGCCTTGCTATAGGTGCCTGCGATTACGCCCACAGTACCGGTCGCTTCCTGCACCCTGCGAATTCGGTCCATGGTCAGGTCGCGGTACTGTGGTGGGGCGAATTTGTCCTTGCGGGGCAGGTTAATCCAAAGCTGCAGACCCAGCATCCGGGGCGAGGCTTGAGGCATCTCCTGGTGGATGATGCCGCTGCCGGCGGTCATCCACTGGCAGCCGCCATCCCTGATGTGTCCCTTGTTGCCCAGGCTGTCGCCGTGCTCGATGTCGCCGGCAATCAGGTAGGTCACGGTTTCAATGCCCCGGTGTGGGTGCCACGGGAAGCCTTTGATGTAATCGGCCGGGTTTCGGGAATCGAAGGCATCGAGCATCAGGAAGGGGTCGAACTCCTTGGTAGTTGCTGGCCCGAGAACACGTACCAGGTGGACGCCGGCGCCGTCTACCTGCTTCGAACCGCTTACAATCCGGCGGATGTTTCTCACGTGGCCCATAAAACAACACCCTCGTTTGAGAAGCAGCTTTTAGCTTACGCTCCTATCGGAGTTGCGGCCATGCCAATCGCGTATGTTACGGCTGCGGTCCGGTGCGGCGGTTACTGCCCGACTGCCCACTGCTCACTGTCTACTCCGCATTCCCCAGCGTCAACCCTGCTACGGCTTCCTGCGCCCGCAGCTGCGGCGGTAGTGGATCGTGGCTGGAAGGCGTTCACGCTCAACCGTTGCCTACGGTGGAGACAATCCAACCATCATCCAGTATTCTTATTGTGTAGCTGTTGAGAGAGCACGGTGGCACAAGGGACCACGTTGGGGATAGGAGAGGCATGATGAGACATTTCATCCGATTCGCATTTTGCGTCAGCATCTTGTCGGCATGTGCGTCAAGTCTACGAGCCGATGACTGGCCAGAAATACAGGGGCGGGGTCGCAGCAATGTCTGGACGGATGCCGGCATCCTTGATCGGTTCCCTCCAGGCGGGCTGACAGTCTGTTGGCGCATGCCCATCCGCGGCGGCTATGCGGGCCCGGCGGTTGCGAGAGGCCGCGTGTTGGTGTCGGACTACGAGAATACAAGCACAGGGGAGGTGGAGCGCGTATTGTGCCTTGACGAACAATCGGGGCAGGTGCTTTGGACGTTCGAGAACCGCGACGTCAAATACAGGGGGCTTTCCTATGGCTATGGCCCGCGGGCCACGCCAACCGTGGACGGCGATCTCGTTTTCGCGCTCGGGGCTGTTGGCGATCTGTACTGCCTGGACGTCACAAGCGGCAAGCTCCTGTGGAGGGTCAATTACCAAAGCGACCTCCAGGCGAAGTTGCCAACCTGGGGTTTTGCCGCGGCGCCGGTGGTCTACGGCAAACAGCTGATCTGCCTGGTCGGCGCAGGATCGAATGCGACGGTTGTTGCCCTGGACAAGGTGACCGGACAGGAGACATGGCGTTCGGTTTCATCAAAGGGCGGCCCAGGTTATCCGCGGACGACCGTGCCCGGCTGGATGTACAACACGCCCGTCTGGGTTGAGTTGTCCTTATTGCCAACTGTCGTGGCGCCCTGCAAAATGTACGTGTAGTTGTTCGACCACACCACATTGTTGGTGATCATCGTACCCTTCGGGATGACGATCTGGTTGTCATAGCTCGGCAACGTCCAGTAGGCCGGGACGTAGTCCGTATTCATGCCCGGCGTTGAGATCGCCGTCCATCCTGTGATCTTTGCGGCCTGTGCCGCCAGCGTGATCCCCATCACGCCCAACAGCGCAAGCGCTATTCTCTTGGTGAAGTTCATTTGTCGTTCTCCCTCTGGTTACCCTGGCACCGCCAATTTAAGTAGTCCGCCGATTCGATCTGTCAACCTCGCCCGATGTGAGCTTCGTCGCGCACCATCTGCATGGCGCGCGGCCTTGATCTCAACCGGCCCCAATCCGGCTGACGAGAGGAAGGTAGTTGCCACACATTTACCGTTCGCTAGCGTGAAGTGAGTTTTACGTTTTGTGCATTTCGTCGCCAGAGCCGTCTTTTGCCAGGTCGCGGCACCCATTTCCCTTCCGGCGCGGAATTATTCGAAACGAAACACTCATCTTTTCGCCATGCTCCGTTGACAATGCTGCGCTATTGCTTTCTCACGCACGAACGGAGCTGTCTGCCATGTACGAGACTCTTACACCCACCCGCGCCTGCCCGCCCGCTGCGCCCCCTTCGCCGGCCGACTGGCAGAACGCAGCCCTGACGCTGTTCTGCGGAGCGCTGGAGGAAGTCAACCGCCTCGAGCGTCGGCCGGTCTGCTCTGCCATCGAATATGTGATGAACCAATTGCAGCCGGATTTCGACCTGAAGGCGCTCGGCTTTACCGGCATCGATGCGCTCGCAACACTGGCGGCGGAGCGCGGCTTTGTCCGCCTGTCCAGGGTCGGCGCCGAGACGCTGGTGCAGCGTCACCACGCCCTGCGCGAAACGACCGCGCACCCGCCACCACTCGCGCCGGCCCTCTACCGCGAGACGCTCGAGGTCAAACTGAAGTGCCCGCTGTTGCCGGCCCCGCTCCGCAAGCAGGTCTTCTCCGCAACCGCCGCCATCCTGGAGAGCCGGGAAAAGGCAAGCCCGCCGATTTCGCTGGTGGATCTCTCCTATCGCGTCGAGAGCCGCATCGGCCGGCACGTTGGGCAAAACAGCGTGTTCAAGCTGCTACTGGCGCTCGTGCTGGCCAACGCCTTTGTGATCGAGCGCCATCCGCGCCTGCACAAGATCAGCATCCTGTCGCCATTCCTGCCGGTCGAGCAGTGGGACGACCTGTTCGTCGAATCCTGCCTCGTGGGCCTGCGCCATGACCGGCCGGTCTGGCCACTGCACGCCGATCTGCTGGCGTCCGTGCTGGATACCTCTGCCGAGCGCCTGCAACACCTGCTGCCGGACGCCCCGCAACCGGCAACCAGATCCTCGTACGCGATCCCGGCGTAGACGGCTGCGTATCGGTTGCCCCGCGAACCGCCGGATCAGTGATCGATCTGCGCATGCTTGGTCTTTTCCCGCACGGCACCGCAGGAGTCGCAATGCTCCTGCACGAAAATGGTCTCTTCGTAGCGCATGAGGCCTGCGCTCGTGAGCCCCAGCAGCTCTGCCTCCATGGTGCGTCGTTCATTCTCGCGCCATGCGTGCATCTCGCGGCCGCATCGGCGGCACCGGCATGTGGTCGCCTCCCGTTGGCAGAAATTGAGTAGACAAAGCAGGCTCATGTTCCTCTCCCGTGGTGTTGGCAAGAGTGTACCGAGTAAGTTTTGCGGTCTATGACTCTGCGGCTAGATTTTCGTTAGCCAGGAATCGAGGCCGCCACATGGTTTGCCGCCCACTGTCAGCGTTTTTCGCCGCTTGACGGCCTGCATTGGCCTGCGCACACTGCAGTATGACCAAGCAGGACATCCGTAACCAGATGAGGGCGCGCCGCGCCGCGGTGGACACCGCCACCCGACACACCGCTTCGAAGAGCATCGTTGCCGCGCTATTGGGCCGCGCGAAGTTCCGTCGCGCGCAAGAGGTCGCCTGCTTCCTGAGTATGCCCCAGGAGATCGAGACGGATGCCCTGATTGCCGCCTGTCGCGCGCAGAACAAGCAGGTCTGCGTGCCCGCCTGGGATGCCTCTGCCAAGACCTATGTCCTTGCCCGGCTGGCGTTGGGCGTGAAACCGGTCGCCGGACCGCATCAGGTGCCGGAACCTGCGTCGTGGTCGCCGGTAAAACCGCTGACCGTGGATCTCGCGATCGTGCCGGGCCTGGCATTCGACCGGCACGGTGGGCGGCTCGGCTACGGCAAAGGGTACTACGACCGCATCCTCTCGCTGTGCAGCCCCTCCTGTTGCAAGATCGGCGTGGGGTATGCGTGGCAGGTGGTGGATGACGATCTACCGCTGACCGGCCGCGACGTGCGCATGGACCTGCTCGTGACAGACGCTGGCGTGCTCGCGTGCGGGGAGAGATTCTTCACCGCGAAGGTCGCGAGGGACGCGAAGGTTGGGACGATGGAGGGCTGACGCACTGGCGCGGCGCGGATCGGGGCACGGAGATCAGGCGTGACAGCGGCCCATCCGCCACGTTTTTCCGGGTGGCGCGGACCGGCTGCGACGGGCGCATGGACCTGCTCGTGACAGACGCTAGAATGGTCGCGTGCGGGGAGAAAATTTTCACCGCGAAGGTCGCGAGGGACGCGAAGGTGTCGTGAAGATCGGGCCGGCGCCGACGGCGCCTTGCCCTACCGTGCTTCCCGCAGCAGCGGCGTGACGTGGCCGGGGTTTTCGAGCTGCGCGATCACGACATCCTTGGTGATGCGGATGTCGCGCAGAGATTTGTCGCCGGGCGCTTCGTACATGATCTCGAGCATCAGGTGCTCGAGGATCGCGCGCAGGCCGCGCGCGCCGGTCTTGCGCTGCCGCGCCAGCCGCGCCATCTCACGCAGGGCGTCTTCGGCAAACGAGAGCTTTACGTCTTCCATGGCGAGCAGCTTCTGGTACTGCTTTACCATGCAGTTTTTGGGCTCGACCATGATGCGCACGAGGTCGTCCTCGGTCAGCTCGCTCAGCGAGGAAACGACCGGCAGGCGGCCGACAAACTCGGGAATCAGGCCGTAGCGGATGAGATCCTCCGGTTCCACGGAAAGCGCGCCGCTGGAGATCCCCGCGGGCTGCTTGGCGTTCGGGTCCACGTAGCCGATGGTGCGCTTCCCCTGCCGCTGCCGCACAAACGAGTCGAGGCCGACAAACGCGCCGCCGCAGATGAAAAGGATGTTGGAGGTGTCGAGGCGGATATACTCCTGCTGCGGGTGCTTGCGGCCACCCTGGGGCGGCACGCGCGCGATGGTGCCGTCGAGAATCTTCAGCAGCGCCTGCTGCACGCCCTCGCCGGAGACGTCGCGCGTGATGGAGACGTTCTCGGTCTTACGCGCAATCTTATCGATCTCGTCGATGTAGACGATACCCGTCTCGGCGCGCTTCACATCCATGTCCGCGGCCTGCAGCAGGTAGAGGAGGATGTTCTCGACGTCCTCGCCGACGTAGCCGGCTTCGGTGAGCGTGGTGGCGTCGGCAATGGCGAACGGCACATCCAGCAGACGCGCCAGCGAGCGTGCAAAGAGGGTTTTGCCGCAGCCGGTGGGGCCGATCAGCAGGATGTTGCTCTTCTCGATCTCGACGTCAGCAAACTCAGCTCCGCCGCGTGGCTGGGTCAGGCGCTTGTAGTGGTTGTGCACTGCCACGGCCAGCGATTTTTTGGACTGCGCATGCCCGATGACGTACTGATCGAGGAATTCCTTGATCGCCGCGGGGCGGGGAACCTTCAGCGGACGCGGCGCCACAGGCGCGGGCTTCGCGGCAGGAGCCGCGGCCGGCGCGGACAATGCCTCCGGCTGCGGCGGCTGGTCCCGCTCGAGGATGTTGCGGCAGGCAAGCACGCACTCGTTGCAGATGCTGGCGCCGGGGCCGGTGATGAGCCGCGGAACTTCACGGTCACTGCGACCGCAAAACGCGCAGGAGGGACGCTTTTTCGAGGGAGGCATGGTGTGGGGAAATCCGTTGGAATTGTGTAGTGATCAAGTGTCGGGATCGCTATCGGTATCGGGGTCGGAATCGACAAGGATTGGTTCGATCCCCGATTTCGATAGCGATTTTGGCGCCTGCCCTACGCCTTTTTGCCTGTGACCTGCTTGCGGGTCAGCACGGCGTCGATCAGGCCGTAGTTCTTGGCATCCTCGGCGGACAAGAAGTAGTCGCGTTCGGTGTCCTGACCAACGGTCTTGACGTCCTTGCCGGTGTGGAAGGCGAGGATTTCGGTGAGCCGGTCCTTGAGGCGCAGAATCTCCTTGGCCTGGATGCTGATGTCCGTGGCCTGGCCCTCCACGCCACCCCAGGGCTGGTGGATCATGATGCGGGCGTTGGGGAGCGCAAAGCGCTTCCCCTTGCGTCCGGCGGCCAGCAGCACGGCGCCCATGCTGGCGGCCTGGCCGACGCAGTAGGTGGCGACGTCGCAGGAGAGGTACTGGATGGTGTCGTAGATCGCCAGGCCGGCCGTGACCGAGCCGCCGGGGGAGTTGATGTAAATGGCGATGTCCTTGGTGGCGTCCTGCGACTGCAGGAAGAGGAGCTGCGCGATGATCACGTTGCTGATCTCGTCGTTCACTCCCGTGCCGATGAAGACGATGCGGTCCTGCAGCAGCCGCGAGTAGATGTCGTACGCGCGCTCGCCGCGGCTCGTGGACTCCACCACGATGGGCACCAGCATCTGGCTCAACATTTTCTCTTTCACAATCCCCTCGCTTTCGGGCAAACGGTTTAAGGTGTCAGTATAGTCTGCGCAACGGCCGCAGGCCAGCGCTTAAAGTGGGCGGGACGTCCACTTTTCGGGGTTAAGGCTGTAGGGGGCAAGGTCGTTCGCGGGTGGCCGCGACTCGAAGCGCCGAGAGTCGATTGGCATCGAGGAGGGCGGCACGCTGTTGCCGCCCGCTTCCCGATCGCGTACATGCCGGCGGCGACGGCGCGCCGGGAAGGCGGGACACGAAGGGATTTCGTTGCGCGCACCGCGCGCAAGCTCTTAGCCTTTGCGCCCTTCGGTTGGCTTCCGTTTCTTCGTGTCCGAACTGCGGGAAAGGCAACCGTTACTTCGCAACGGGCGCGGCAACTGGCGCGGCGGCCTGCTGGAAGACTTCGCGGTCGCGCGTCACGGTGGGTACACCGTGGGCGGTGGTGAGGACGAGGCACTTCTTGGGGCAGTTCTCGACGCAGTAGTTGCAGGAAATGCAGCGCAGGCGATCAATGGTCCAGCGCTTGGCGGCACGGTCGACCTCAATGGCCTGCGTCGGACACTTCTTGGCGCAGATACCGCAGAAGATGCACACGGGCAGGTCGATGGCCAGCGCGCCGCGTGAGCCGGGGATGGGCTGACGCGGCTCAAACGGATAGCGGCTCGTGTACGGCTTGCGCAGCAGCCACTTGAGGACCAGACCGGACATGGAGAAGAGGGACATGGATGATCCTAATAAGGGGTTTAGGCTGTAGGCTATTAGACTGCTAGGTTGAGAACGAATGCGTTATGCAGAAAACTCCCTATGGAGGCACCTTGGTTTTTGTAGCGTGTTGGCTGCCAAACCTAACAGCCTAACAGTCTTCAGCCTAGCAACCTCCCCTTCAACGCTCCGTACAACTGATGCAGGGGTCAATCGTGAGGATCAGAATAGGCACGTCCGCCAGGTCGCACCCCTGCAGCGTCTTCACGAGTCCGGCGACGTTGGCGAACGTCGGCGTACGGACGCGGAACCGCTGCAGGTTCTTGGTGCCGTTAGCCTTGATGTAGTAGACCACCTCGCCGCGCGGCTGCTCGACGCGGGAGAAGAACTCGCCCGTCGGGTTGCCGGTCACCTTCACGGCGATCTCGCCCTCGGGCATCTTGCCGGCAGCCTGCCGGATGAGATCGAAGGACTGGAAAATTTCGTCGCAGCGCACGGCGGTGCGGGCGTAGCAGTCGCCGTCTGTGCGCGTGATCGGCTCAAAGGAAAGGTCCTTGAACGCCGCGTAGCCGAGCTTGCGGGTGTCGGACTTCCAGCCGCTGGCACGCAGCGTGGGGCCGACGCAACCCAGCGTGTAGGCCTCATCGCGCGACAGCACGCCTACGCCGCAGAGGCGGTGCTTCACCGTGCTGTCGTTCACGAAGACCTGCACGATCTCCCGCGTCTCGCGCTCGATGTCGGCCAGCTTGACCAGGATTCCCTTCATGGCCGCGGCGTCGATGTCGCGCCGTACGCCACCGACATTGCAGGTGCCGAAGATCACGCGGCCGCCGGTGGTGGCCTCGATGATGTCCAGCACGCGCTCGCGGACGCGCCAGGAGTGCATGAAGAGGCTTTCAAAGCCGAAGCCGTCGGCCATCAGGCCGAGCCAGAGCAGGTGGCTGTGGATGCGGGAGAGCTCGCCCCAGATGGTGCGCAGGTAGTGGGCGCGCGGCGGAACGGGAATCTGCATGATCTCCTCGACGCCCTGGCAGTAGGCCTGGCCGTGGATGAAACTGCAGATGCCACAGATGCGCTCGGCGACGAAAACGAATTCCTGGAAGTCCTTCTTCTCCACCAAGCGCTCGAGGCCGCGGTGAATGAAGCCGATCGAGGGGATGGCCTCGATGACCTTTTCATCTTCGCAGACGAGGTCCAGGTGGATGGGCTCCGGCAGCACCGGGTGCTGCGGTCCGAACGGGATGATGGTGCGGTTGGCCATGTTGCGTCTCAGGCAGTTGGTTTTGCGGGCGTGGCAGTGGCCGGCGCGGCGGCAAACGGGAACGGCGTGGCAGTGCGGTAGAAACTGCCCTTGAAGTCGAGGACCAGACCGTCAAACCGGATGCCAAAGAGGTCGTGGAGCTCATTCTCGTAGAGGAACGCGCAGAAGTAGACGCCGCTGACGCTCGGCAGCTTGGCGTCGGCCGACGGAATCTGCAGGCGCAGGTTGCGGAAGCGCAGCTCGCGGTCGAAGCTGTAGTTCAGCTCGAACCGGTCACCGAGGGACATGGCACCGATCTGCACCAGGCGCCAGCCTTCATTGCGCAGCGTCTGGACCTCGGCGACCAGCCGGTCGACGTCGACGGGGATGGTGGGCTGTTCCTCGATCATGACCGCTGCTTCTCCATGTAGACCCATTCCACCTGCGGGTTGAACGGCTCGTTCTTGAACCGCGCATAGCCGAGCTTGCCATAGAGGTGCTGGTTGCGCTCGCTGCGGTGGCCGGTGAAGATCTCGAAGCGCCGACAGGCCGGGAAGGCCTGCTCGATAGCCGCCACAAGTCGCTGCCCGTAGCCGCGCCCTTGGAAGTAGGGGTGCACCGACAGGCGCAGGAGATGGGCCGTTCCCTGGGCGTCGTCGGAGCCGCGCACGGAGGCCACAATCTTGCCGTTGATAACCCCCTTGAGAAAAATCATGCGCTCGAAGTCGCGGGCGATTTCGGCCAGCGACTGCTGCAGCGGGGGAAGGCTGTGGTCGCCGTAAATCTCGGCTTCGCTGCGGTAGGCGACCTTCTGGATGGCCAGAATTTCGGGGATATCCTCGGCCGTCGCGCGCTCGATACGCAGGTCGCCGGCCGTGGCCTGCGCGTCCTGCCGCAGGCGCAGGCGGCGCTTCTCCAGGATGCCAAGCGCCATGACCACGCCATCGATGATGGCCTCGGGGCGCACAGCGCAGCCGGGCACGTAGACGTCCACGGGGATGACCGTGTCCACGCCGCCCGCCACGTTGTAGCATTCGCGGAAAATGCCGCCGGAAGTGGCGCAGATGCCGAGCGCCATGACCACGCGGGGTTCGGGCATCTGCTCGTAAATGCTGCGCACCACGTCGCGGTTCGGCTGGTTAACGGAGCCCGTCACCAGGAAGATGTCGGCGTGCTTGGGATTACCGGTGTTGATGATGCCGAAGCGCTCGACGTCGAAGCCGGGCGTGAGGCTGGCCAACACCTCGATGTCGCAGCCGTTGCAGCTCGACGCATCGTAGTGGATGACCCAGGGGGAGCGTGTCAGACCGGACATGGCGGCACTGTTCCTATTTCAGCAGCGAAAGCACGATGATGTTGCCGAATCCAAAGACCAGCGTCATGCCCCACGCGCTGCGGAGCATAACCGACCACTTGACGCGGGCGCAGACGTTGTCGACCACCAGCAGCAGGAAGTACGTCACGGCGCAGGCGATCAGCCCGGCGGGCCAGCACGACCCGAAAAAGAGGAAGATCCACCCCAAGAGCATGACGTTTTCGTACCAGTGGGCGACTTCGATCATCGCCAGCGTGGGGCCGGAAAACTCGGTGGTGATGCCGCGCACCAGTTCCTGATGGGCGTGGTGCGACGCGGCGAGGTCGAACGGCGACTTGCGGAACTTGATCTCCATGGCGTAGAGCAGCGCCACGAACACGCCCGGCAGCAGCAGCACCGGGATGTGCGCGCCGGGCAGCGCCTTCAGCGGGTGGAACGCGCCGCCCCAGATGGCGTCGACCTGGAAAGTGCCGGTGGCCATATAGAGCCCCACGGCCGTGAGCAGCACGATCGGCTCGTAGGCCATCACCTGGATCAGCTCACGCGAGGCGCCCACGAAGCTGTAGGGTGAGCTGGCCTTATAGGCGCCAAGGATGAAGAAGATCCCCGAGAGCGTCAGCGCAAAGAAGACCAGCAGCAGGTCTGAGCCGCAGAAGAAGAGGCCGCCTGTGAACACCGTCAGCAGGAAGAAGAAGATGATGTAGAAGTTCTGCGAGCGGCGGACCACAATGGACTCCTTGCTCCAAAGCTTGGCTACGTCGAAGAACGGCTGCAGCAAGGGGGGGCCGACACGCGCTTGCATGCGCGCGGAGATGCGGCGGTCAATGCCCGCCAGCAGGCCGCCGAGCAACGGTGCGGCCACCAGATAGATCAATACTCGCCACCAGGGATTCATACCAGCGCCACCCCCAACAACAGTCCTGCCAGCAGGAGACCGGCGAGCACAACGCCCGCCAGCAGCAGCTTCGCCTCCGGCAGCAGCGCGGACAGGTAATAGTTCTGCATCGACATCCCGTGCACGGCGCCGGCAGAGCCAGTGAACTGGTTCCCCTGCCCCGTGTTCGCGCCGCCCAGGTAGGGATCCACCACCTTCACGTTGCGGCCGTAGTGGAGGAAGCTCAGCGGAAAGAGCGACACCAGCGCCAGCATGATGATCATGATGACCACATTGCCCTGGCCCATGACGCTGAAGTCGGCCAAGTGGTACTGTGCCTTCACGTACGGCACGACCAGGAAAGAGGAGAGCAGCGGGAAGAGCATACAGGTGCCGAAGGTCAGGATTGCCAGCGCGTAGAGCGCGACCCACTCGCCGCGGCCGATGTTGCGCTCCACGTTCGCGTGCGGCTGCGTCACCTCCAGCAGCACGCCCATCCACTTGACCCAGAAGAAGAGCGTCGCGGCGCTGCCGAACACGATAAAGAAGCTCAGCAGCGGCTGGGCGTCCATCACCGCCTTGAGCACCGCCCACTTGCTGATCAGCATGCCAAACGGTGCCAGGAACATGCCTGCCATGCCGATCTGCAGCATGATCGACAGCCGCGGCATCTTGAGGATCAGGCCGGACATGTCGTTGATATCGCGGCTGTGCAGCTTGTGCTCGATCACACCGACGCAGAGGAAGAGCAGCCCCTTGGCGATGGCATGGAAAACGATCAGCAGCACGCCCGCCCAGACGGCCGCCGGCGTGCCAATGCCGCCGCAGAGCACGATCAGCCCGAGGTTGGCGATGGTCGAGTAGGCCAGCACCTTCTTGGCGTCGCTGGCGGTGATGGCGACCAGTGAGGTCACCAGAAACGTCAGCGCGCCTACAGACGCCACGAGCAACCCGGCCGTGGTGTCGCGCAGGATCGGCGACATGCGCAGCACCAGGTAGACGCCGGCGTTGACCATGGTGCTCGAGTGCAGCAGCGCGGAGACCGGCGTGGGGGCCACCATGGCGCCCAGCAGCCAGGACGAGAACGGCAATTGCGCGGACTTTGTGATCCCCGCGAAAGCCAGCAGCGCCGCGGGAAGCAGCGCCACTGCCGCGCCGGAGGCGATCATCGCATCCAGGGCTGCCGGATGGCCGCTGCGGACCAGCCAGCAGATGGCTGCCGCAAAGCCGAGCCCGCCCGCCAGGTTCATCACGAGCGCACGCCGGGCGTTGCGCCGGGACTCGTCATTCCCCTTGTAGCCGATCAGCCAGAACGAGCTGAGGGTCGTGATCTCCCAGAAGAAGTAGAGCCAAAACAGGTTGTTGGCAAAAACCACGCCGTACATGGCGCCCAGGAAGATGAATAGGATGGCGAAGAAGCGGTTGCGGCGGTCTGGCATCTCCGGATGGTGGCTCTCGTGGAACTCCCGCATGTACCCCAGCGCGTAGAGGCAGATCAGTCCGCCCACGATTCCGATGATCAGCGCCATGATGATGGAGAACTTGTCGCAGAACAAATTCTGCGCCACGGCCGGGTGGTGTCCGCCGCCCAGTTCCAGCGGCAGCAGCAGCGCCGCCTGCCCCACGACCAGCAGCGGAATCAGCCACTTTTGCCACTGCGAGCTGCGCAGCCCCACCCAGATCAGATAGAGGGAGATCGCCCCCTCGACGATCAGCATGGCGCGATTCGCCAGTTCGCGATTCACTACTCCCTGCAGCAGAGGGAGTTGGAATAGATTTGGCGAGATCGAAGGCAAAGCCGCCAGCAGCACTGAGCCAGCCATCACGGCCAGCACGCCTGCCGCGACGACCGGCTTGCGAATGCAATCGCGGGTGATCAACAGCAGCGCCAGACCGATTAGAAATGGCACGGCAATCAGCAGGGGTATCAGACCCATCATCCGACTTCTCCAAAAAAGGGAGGCAAATGCTAACACGGCCTGGCGCCAGGGTTAAAGAAGAAAACAGCCCGGCGACTGTCCACCACAATGAATGCAGGAGGAACCTGTTCGGTCGGACTGTTCTGCCTTCCTGAGTTCCTGACGAAAAACGGCCTTCGGCGTCTGTTACAGGCAGAGCAGCTCCTTTGGTGTGCGGGTCAGCACCTCGCAGCTGCGGGAGCGCAACACCACGACGTCCTCGATGCGCACACCACCCACGCCCGGCAGGTAGATGCCTGGTTCGATGGTCACCACCATCCCCTCGGGCAATTGGTCCTTGGCCTCGCGGCGCAGCGACCCCGGATCGTGCACCTGCAGGCCGAGGCCGTGACCCAGCGAATGCCCGAACTGAGGGCCGTAGCCGGCCCTCTCGATCACGCGCCGCGCCAGGTTGTCGGCCGCGTGGCTGGTCATCCCGGCGCGGATGCCGGCGATCGCGCGGCGGTTGGCTTCCAACACGATGCGGTAGATCTCGCGCAGCTTCGGCGAGGGCGGACCGAAGAAGACCACACGCGTCATGTCCGAGCAGTAGCCGTCGACTTTCACACCCATGTCCACCAGCAGCTCCTGCCCGCGCCGCAACGATTGTTGCGAGGGGTGGTGATGGCAGCGCGAGGCGTTGGCGCCGGCGCAGACGATAGTCTCGAATGATTCTCCCTGGCTGACCCGGTCCATCTCAGCGCGCAGCAGCACGCGGATCTCCCACTCGGTCATCCCCGGGTGGATCTGCGGCAGGGCGCGCAAAAAAACTTCGTCGCCCATGCGCACCGCCCGGCGGATCGTCTCCAGTTCACGCGGACTTTTCACCATGCGCAGGGCCTGCACGACCCCCTGACACGACGTCCACGCCGTCACCCCGGGCATGGCCTGCCGCAGCGCTTCAAGCTGGGCTGTACCGCCGGCGCCGTCGTACCCCACGCGCCGCCAGCCGTGGCGTCGCGCCACGCTTGCCAGCGCCTGGTAGCGCTTTCCCGGCGCCAGGCTGTTGACACGCAGAAACCCCAGCGCACGCCGCGCCGCCTCGCAATAGCGGAAGTCGGTGAGAAAAACCGGCTCGTCATCCGCACTCGCGCAGAGCACGCCGTTGGAAGCCTCGAAGCCGGTGAAATAGAAGCGGTTGGTGACGTCCTCGATCAACACGGCGTCGAACGTCTTGACCGCCAAATTCCGCCGCAACCGGCGCAGCCGCGCTGTGTATTCTGCGGCGGGGAAAGGAATAGTGGGGCGGGAGAAGGTTGTGAGCGCGTTCATGGATTGATCCACAGTTAATGAAAAGTCATTCGTCATTGGTCATCCGTCATTGAGACTCGCCCGATCAGGCCGATCCGCCCGATCTTTCCTAATGACGAATGACCCATGACTTTCATCTCCACCCGCACCGCTGCCGCGCGCGGGCCGCGCACGGCGTAGGCCTGCGACACGCGGTAACCGGGGATCCAGACGAGCTCGTTGTCCACGACCAGCAGCGGCAGTTTATCGCGCCGCGCCGCCAGCACCTTGGCGTCCACCAGAAGGTCCTGCAGCGTCTTGGAACCGTCGAGCCCCAACGGACGAATGCGATCGCCCGGCTGCCGCGTGCGCACCTGCAGCGTCTTCCCGCGCAGCGCGTCGGCATCGAGCGAGCAGGCCGACGGCAGCGCGCCCACCGGTCCTTGGGTCCGCACGATCCCCTTCGCCCGACGCGCCGTCACCCGCACACCTGCCACGTCGATGGTGCCGGGGATGGGGATGTCGCAGGAAGGTTGGGTGCGGCGGAAGGCCGCGCTGTCGGCGGCTGGCACAGCTGCCGCTACAATTTTTTGCGGCGGCCCTGCCCTACCTGGGCGCAGCTCGATCCGACTGCCCTGCCCTCGCGCCAGCAAACCACTGGGCAACGACACCTGCCACGTCTTTTTCTCCCGCGCGCAGGCCAACAGCCGCTCCACTTCATCCCATCCAGCCGCAGCCGGATATCCCGCCTCGATCAGCCACCTGCGCACCGCCCGCCGTTGCAAGGCCAGCGGCAGGTTTTTCTTAATTACGAATTTCGAATTACGAATTACGAATTCGTAATTCGTAATTTCTTCCAGCAGTGCGTCCTCCTCGCGCAGGATGGCGGCAGACTGCGCGAGCATGGCGCGGATGGAAGGCGACCAGTGGCGTTCCAGCCACGGAAGCACGGTGCGTCGCAGGCGGTTACGGGGGATGCGTTCATCACGGTTCGAGGCGTCTTCTTGCCAACGCTGGCCCTGGCGGCGCAGCCAGGCGCGCAGATCCGCGTGCGAGCTTGCCAGCAGCGGGCGCACGAATTTCACACCTGCCACTGTGTGGCAGGGCCGCAGGCCGGAGAGACCGGTGGCGCCGCTGCCGCGCATCAGTCGCAACAGCAAGGTCTCGGCCACATCGTCCGCGGTGTGGCCGGTGGCAATGGCGTCGAGACGCTCCTCTTGCGCCGCTTCGCGAAAAAACTTCTGTCGCATCTCGCGCGCAGCCATCTCCGGGCTCCGGGTTCCGGGTTCCGCGCTCCGCGCTCCGCGCTCCGCGCTCCGCATTCGGCATGCCACGCCCAGCCTCTTCGCCAGCCGCGCCACGAACCGGGCATCCGTTGCAGAGGCTGCGCCGCGCAGGCCGTGATCGAGGTGCAAGACCACCAGCTTGATCTTTGCCGCGCGGCAGAAGGGAAGCAGCAGGCGCAGCAGGGCCACGGAGTCGGACCCGCCCGACACTGCCACGCCCAGCCGCCGCACGCCGGCTAGCAGGCCGTGGCCGGCAATCTGTGCCGCCATCTGTTCCTCGATTTGCGCCTGTTTCTTCACTAGGGTTCCGCCGCAAAAAAGCTGTTACTCAACCATTTTTTGATTTTACCGATTCACCACGTCACTACCATTCATTTGTTGACTATTCAGGCGTGATTTTCTTGCCCCCGTGTGCTAGTAGTTACCCTATTGAATCGATACAGGACTGGCAAACCGCGCACAGGCGGAGGTTTTCACATGAAGGCACAAATCCTGGTCCAAGTTGCGGTGTTTGGCGGCCTGGCTTATCTGGCCTGCGTGGGCGATGCACGGTCCGAAGAACCGCGCGCATCGAAACTGGAGCGGAAACTCTGCAGTATCGTGATTCCGGAGGTCAACTTACGAGAGGCAAACCTCTCCGATGTCGTCGCCTTCCTCGTGGAGACCAGCCGTAAACTCGACCCTGAAAAACAGGGGGTGAACATTGTCATCGCCCCCGGCGCCACAACTGCCGGTACGACAGCCGGGGCCGATCCCTTCACCGGCAAGACGAACGCCCCGCCTGCCGAGCCCCGGATTACGCTCAATCTGCGCAACATGTCCGAAATGGAGGTGCTCAAAATCGTCATGGAATTGGCAGGCCTCAAAGCCCGGGCCAGGGGAAACTTCATCCTGCTTGTCCCCCTGAACACCCCGGACAGCGAACTCGTCACCAGGACCTATTCTGTCTTGCCGACCTTCTCCGAGAAGATCAAGGCGATGGCGGAATGATTTTTTGCCATTACACCGCTACACCTGAATCACGGCAAAGACGGGGAAATCGGCAAGCTTCTCGCGCCCCTTGAGAAAGGTCAGCTCGATCAGAAAGTCGATCTCCGCGATGCGGCCGCCAGCGCGTTGCACCAGACGGGCCGCGGCCGCGGCTGTGCCGCCGGTGGCCAGGAGGTCGTCGAGAATCAGGACTTTTTCGCCGGGGCGGAAGGCGTCGACATGCACGCAGATAGTGTTGCTGCCATACTCGAGGTCGTAGCTCTCGTCGTGAGTCCGGAACGGCAGCTTCCCCTTCTTGCGGATGGGGACGAACCCCACGCCCAGCCGCTGCGCGATTGCGCCGCCGAAGATGAAGCCGCGCGCGTCGATGGCCGCGACCTTCCCCAGCCCTTTGCCCGCATGCCGCGCGACGAAGATCTCCACCGCCTCCCGGAAGAGCGTCGGATCGCCCAGGATCGGCGTGATGTCCTTAAAGAGGATGCCGGGCTTGGGAAAGTCCGGGATGTCACGGATCGCAGCAGCCAGTCGGGTGTTCATTGGATTGTCTCCGGGTTGTCGGATTTTGACGAAGCAAATGTAGCCGATCCGGCAAGGGCGAAACAAGAGTGCAATGCGGGCGCAATGCGGACACGAAGGGAAGGAAGCTGCTGGGAAGATCGCGAAGGGGATGCCGGCGCGCTTCGCGCCGGAACACCGCCTTTGCACCCTTCGCCCCCCTTCTCTTTCTTCATGGCCGACCGCGCAATCGCCCGGATTCTGTAGTTGACCCTGCCCGGTGAGTCGCTATCATAAGGCCGTTCTGGTTCCGAAAGGCCGTACGAAGGAGTCCTGTTTCATGCCCAACATCGAGAGTGCACGCAAGCGCGCCCGTCAGGCGATCAAGCGCAACCAGCGCAACCGCGCCGTGAGGAGCACGGTGCTGTCGGACCGTAAGAGCCTGCTGGATGCCATCGAAGCTGGCAACAAGAAGGAGGCGCAGAGCCTCTTCGCAGCCTATTCGTCCGAGATGGACAAGGCGGTCAAGAAGGGCATCCTGAAGGCCAACAACGCCAGCCGCAAGAAGTCGCGCATCCAGGTGCGCCTGAACGCCCTGGCCTGAGCGGATCGGTTGGACCGCTGGGATCTGGACCGCGCCTTCGGCCGATCGGGCCCGGGGCGCGGTTTTGTGTTGTTAAGAAGGTGTATAGGCTGAAGACTGTTAGGCTGTTAGGCTTATGAACCTCCGTCTTGCGGTGTTTTTCCCACGGAGGACGCAGAGCGTTCTGTAGCCGCGGCCGCTGGCCGCGGGACAATTCGGCAATCTTTTTTTCGCCCCATGCGCCGCCAACTCCACATACGCGATCTGGGGCGCGACGCTGATTACGAAGAAGTGGCGGCGCTGCAGGAAACGCTGCTGGCAGACCGCATCGCCGGCCTCGCACCGGACACACTGCTGCTGCTCGAGCATGCGCCGGTCTTCACACTGGGCCGCTCCGGAGGCGCAGCGAACATCCTCTGGTCCGCTGACGAACTGGCGCGGCGAGGCATCGCGAAGCGCCAGGCCACACGCGGCGGCAACGTCACCTACCACGGCCCCGGTCAGCTGGTTGGCTATCCCATCGTCCACCTCGGCGAAGCAGGGCTGACGCTCATGGCCTACATCCACGCACTCGAGGAGGTGCTGATCCGCGCGCTGGCGGCCTGCGGCGTCGAAGGCCGGCGCGCTCCGCGCAACCGCGGCGTCTGGGTCGGCAACGACAAGATCGCGGCGCTGGGGATCCGCGTCTCGCGGCAGGTCGCCATGCACGGCTTCGCCCTGAACGTGAACCCACGGCTGGAGGATTACCAGGGGATCGTGGCCTGCGGCCTGTCTGACGCCGGGGTGACCTCGCTGGCGCGCGTCGCTGGACACGCGCCGGTGATGGATCGGGTTCAGGCGATCATTGTGCAGGAGTTCCGCGCGGTGCTGGGGTACGACGTCTATTGAATCTTGCGAATGTGAGTAACCTGCTCCGATCAGTAGGGACGCCTCTCCGAGGCGTCTGCGGACGGTTCGGAGAACCGTCCCAACAACCGGTTACGCACTTGTGCAAGCCTCTGTAGTCGTGGCAGCAGGAGGATCATGAAAGAGATCACCATGTCCTATGGCCGCCAAGGCCTGCGCGTGCGGCTAGACGACGACTGGCAGCTGCAAGTGATCCGCAAGCCTGTCCTGCCGGCGCTGGCCGAGCCGGCCCGTACGCTGGAAGCCACGCTGGACATGCCCGTGGCGGCGCCGCCGCTGGCGCAACTGGCTGCCGCCGCACGACGCGTCTGCATTGTGATCTGCGACATCACCCGCCCGGTCCCGAACGGCATCATCCTGCCGGCGCTGGTGCGGCGTCTGCTCGCCGCGGGCGTGCCGCCAGACGCCATCACCGTGCTGATCGCCACCGGGCTGCACCGCCCCAACGAGGGTGCGGAGCTGGCCGCAGTGGTCGGGGACGAAACCGTGCTGCGGGCCGTGCGCGTGGTCAATCACTTCGCCCGGCGCGACGAGGAGCATGTCACGCTGGGCATGACCACGCGCGGCACGCCGGTGCGGCTGGACCGGCGGCTGGTGGAGGCCGATCTACGGATCGTGGTGGGGCTGGTGGAGCCGCACTTCATGGCGGGGTTTTCCGGCGGCCGGAAATTGCTGGCGCCGGGCGTGGCGCACGCGGACACCATTACCTCGTTTCACCATGCGCGCCTACTGGAGCATCCGCGCGCCACCAATCTCGTGCTCGAAGGCAATCCGCTGCACGACGAACTCCTCCAGATCGCGGCACTCGCCGGACCCGTGTATGCGGTGAACGTGGCGCTCGACGAGGCGCGCCACCCGACGCTCCTCAATTTCGGTGACCTGCTCGCCAGCCATGCAGCCGCCGTGGCGCATGTGCGGCAATCGGCCGAGCAGCGGCTGTCGCGCACCTACGATGTGGCCCTTACCAGCGCGGCCGGCCATCCGCTGGACCTGACCTATTACCAGGCCGTGAAGGGGATGGCCAGCGCGCTCGGCGCGCTGCGGCCGGGTGGCACGCTGTTCATTGTCTCCGCATGCACGGAGGGGTTGGGCTCGGCGGAGTTCCGGGACGCGCAGCGTCGGCTGGTGCGGGGCGGCCCGGCAGCTTTTCTGGCACATCTTCTGGCGATGCCGCGCGCACCGGTGGACGCCTGGCAGACGGAGATGCTGTGCAAGGCGCTCCAGCATGCGGATGTGCGGCTCTTCTCCACCGGCCTGTCAGAAGCCGACTGGCCCGACACCGGCGTGCGGCGCGTGGTCAACTTGGATCGGGAGCTGGCCGTGGCCGTGGCCGCCACACGCGACCACGCGCTGGCGGTTCTCCCTGAAGGTCCGTATGTCATCCCCACGCCGCCGCAGGCGGGATGAGGCGCTGCCGGATTACTGCCCCTCGTTGCGCCGAAACCGCTTGCCAACCTCGCACCCAAAGATGGCAAGCGCAGCCGCAGCCAGACAGATGAGAATGTCCAGCAGGTGCAGGGGCGCGAACCGGAAGATCGTGCGCAACTCCGGCACACAGAGCACAAGCGTCAGGAACACCGTGGCGCCACCCATCACCCACCACACGGCCGCGTTGGGCGTGCGCAGCGTGGCCAAGATCGTGCGGGTGTTGGAACGATTCGTGAGAATCAGGCCGAGGTTGGCGACGATCAGCGTGGTGTAGGCCAGTGCGCGCGCCTCGTCCTGTCCCTGGCCGAACCGCAAGGCCACAACAAAGACCATCACGATGATCGCCAGCACGCCAAGCCCCTGCAGCACGCTCTTCCACACGCTGGCACGGCTGAAAAGCGGTTCGCGCGGATCGCGCGGCGGCCGGCGCATGATGTCGGCTTCCTCCGGCTCCGCCTCGAAGATGGTCGAACAGGCCGGGTCGATGATCAGTTCCAGGAAGAGGATGTGTACGGGGAGCAGCACCAGCGGCCACCCCAGCAGTACGGGCAGCAGCGACATCCCGGCGATCGGCACGTGAATGGCGAAGATGTAGGCGATGGCCTTGCGGATGTTGTCGAAGATCCGGCGCCCCAGACGAACGGTCTTTACGATGGAGGAAAAATCGTCGTCCAGCAGGACCAGCGAGGCGGACTCGCGTGCCACGTCGGTGCCGCGACCGCCCATGGCGATGCCGATGTGGGCAGCCTTGAGCGCAGGGGCGTCGTTGACGCCGTCGCCGGTCATGGCCACAATCTCGCCGTTGGCCTTGAGCGCCTGTACAATGCGCAGTTTCTGTTCGGGCACGACGCGCGCAAACACGTTCACGCAGCCAATGCGATGCCGCAGCGCCTCGTCATCGAGCGCGTCCAACTCCGCTCCGGTCATCAGTTCACCGGACGGCAGGGCAATCTGGCGCGCGATGTTGCGGGCTGTGCCGGGATAGTCGCCGGTGATCATCACCACGCGGATGCCGGCGGCGTGGCATTCGCGGATAGCGTCCGGCACGGTCGGCCGTACGGGATCCGCGAGTCCGAGCAGGCCAATAAACTGGAACGGGAAGTCGTGCTGTTGTCCGGGAAGTTCGCCCAGCGGGCTGAAATGCGCACGCGCCACACCCAGTGCGCGCAGGCCGTCGGCAGCCATGGCATCGATCTGCGCAGCCAGCGCGCGCGTCTGTTCCGGAGTGAAATGGCAGAGATCGGCAATGGCCTCGGGTGCGCCCTTGGTGGCGATCACATACGCATCGCCGGTGCGGGATTTCCAGACATGCGACAGGGCCAGCAGTTCACGCGAGAGCGGGTATTCGCGCACCAGCTCCCAGTTGTCATGCAGATGCTCGGTCTGCGCGAGCCAGCGCTGGCCAACCTCATGGATGGCCTTCTCCATGGGATCGAACGGATCGCGCTGGCTGGCGAGCACAGCGTACTCGACCAGCGCATGGAAGGCTTCCGGCAGCGTGGCCGGAGAAACGGCGAGGTCGCTGGTGCCGCCGTCCGCGGCCAGGCGCGCGACGGTCATGCGGTTCAAGGTGAGTGTGCCGGTTTTGTCGGTGCAGAGCACGGTGGCGGCGCCCAGCGTTTCGATAGCCGGGATGCGGCGCGTGAGCACCCGCTGGCGCGAAATACGCCACGCGCCGAGCGCGAGGAAGATTGTAAGCACCACCGGGAACTCCTCCGGCAACATGGCCATGACCAGCGTAATCCCCGCCAGTACGCCGTCGATCCAGGCCTTGCCGGGATTGTGCTGCAACCACCCCGGGCCGGCGGACAAGCTGTCCGGGGCGTGCATGTGCGTAAGTCCGTAGAGGATCACCACCAGCGCACAGAGCGAGAGCCCCGCAACGGCCAGGCGCTTAACCACGCGTCGCGTCTCCCTCTGCAGCAGCGTATCCTCGGTCTCGACTTGTTGCAGCGCCTTGCCAATACGACCCAGTTCGGTTTGCACGCCAATGGCCTGCACTTCCGCAATTCCCTGCCCCTGCACGACCAGCGTGCCGGAGAAAAGCGCAGGCGTGTCGTCGCCACCGGGGCGGACTGCGGCGGCAGGCAGGTTGCCGCCTGCCAGGGCCTGCTTGCGCACAGACACGGATTCGCCGGTCAGCAGCGACTCATCCACCGAGAGGTTGGTGGTCTGCAGCAGGACGGCGTCGGCCGGAACGCGATCCCCTTCGCGCAGCACGAGCAGGTCGCCACGCACAACCTCGCGCCCGGCAATGCGGATCTGCCGGCCATCGCGGATGACCGAGGCGCGCGGGCTGGAGAGATCGCGCAGCGCCTCAAGCGCACGCTCGGTTTTGCGTTCCTGATAAAGCGTGATCCCCATGACCACGACGACAAACCCCAGCAGCATCAGGGCTTCCTCTGCGTCGCCAAGAACCAGATAGATCGCCCCGCAGGCCACAAGCATCAGAAACATCGGTTCGCGGACGACCTCCCACGCAATGGCGAAAATGCTGCGCGGCTTGGAAGAAGGAAGCTCGTTGAAACCCTCCGCGCGCAGTCGCGCTGCCGCCTCGGCCGCAGTCAGCCCCTGCAGGTTTCGGATGTCGAAAAGTGGCGTCATGTGCTGGTGCCCTTCGGTGGAATACCGCATCATGGCTGGCAAAACAGCAAAAGGCAAGTGCACAGGCGCGATTCCGCCTTGCCTTCCTGCAGCGAAGAACAGAAACTGCACCCCTGCCACCAGCAAAAGGGACGCGAGAGTGAACGAGCCAACCTGTCAGCCGCGCTCTGTCGGCGGCACCATACTGGGACTGCTCAGCATACTCTGCTGGAGCTTGAGCATTGCCTTTGCGCGCCGTGTGACTGAAGATTTCGGCATCTTCGACGGCTTGGCCATTTCGTTTTTCGCCGGCGGTACGCTGGGGTGCGTCTGGCTGGCGTCGACCGGCCGCCTACGGCGCGCTCTGGCCATGCCGCGCGCCTACCATCTGGTCTGCGGCGGGTTGATGGTGGGTTATTGTCTCTGTTACTCCATGGCCATCGGCCTGGCCTGCGATCGCCAGACCGTGCTGGAGGTCGGCATCATCAACTATCTCTGGCCGGGGCTGACCATGCTGCTGGCCGTGCCGATTCTGGGCCGGCGCGCCAAACCGCTGCTGCTTCCGGGAATCCTGCTGGCGTTCGCCGGAGCGGCACTTTCCCTGGGCCAGGGCAGCGGCTTTTCCTGGGACGCATTTGGCCGCCACCTGCTCTCGTGCTCACGCGCCCATCTCCTGGCGCTGGCGGCCGCGCTGCTCTGGGGGTTGTACTCCAACTTCAACGCGCGGCTGTCTGTTGGCACAGACGGTGTGGCAGCACCGTTGCACCTAATGGCTGCAGGGATGGGCCTTTTTGTCATGCGCATCGCAACGGGCGGAAGCACCACCTGGCATCCCGACGACGTGAGCTGGATTTATCTGGCTGCCACGGCCATTTTCCCGGTGCTGCTGGGATACATGTTCTGGGAGGCCGCGATGCGGCGCGGACATCTCAACATCGTCGTGCCGGCTTCCTATGGCACGCCCCTTCTTTCCACTGTCGTTTCTGTGTTCGTGCTTGGCGTACAGCCAGGACCGGGACTCTGGATCGCCTGCATGCTGGTCATCGCCGGCGCGCTCATCTGCAAAAGCGCCCTGCGGGAGCCGGTTGCGTAAGGGAACACACCCCGTGACTCGGCTGTGCAACCGCACCACCCGATGTCAATCGCCGCACGAACGGGATCGAATCAAGGCCGGCCAGAAATCGTGGCATCAGACGGCTTGGGGTGATTCACGGCCTGCGTTCGAACAAGGGAGATGGCCTGATTCATTCGCCGAGATCGGATTATGCCGATCCCAGCGGTGACGAGCCCGGATGGAATGCAGGCCAGACCAATCCACCAGAACCAGCCCGCGGCAGCAAAATGCATGATGGATGCGCCGGCAATCACCAGCGCGATTCCGCCGCGCAGATAAGCCAGCAGGGTTCTCTCGTTTGCCAGAAGCGTCCGATCAATGGCGAGTTCGTCCCGAAGAATCAGATGTTCGGCGTTGAATCGCGCGTACGGTTGATTACTCATGCCCGCTCCGTAGAAAATCGCCGGCCCCGGTCAGTCTTTCCTGCACCCCGCGCCCTTGTCGCGATGGAGCCAGGCGGTCCTACGCAATACGGCAGACCTTGCGGAGGATAGTAACGAACGGGATGCAGATCAGCAGGTATGCCGCCATCCAAGCCGGGAGGACCCAGAGGAGGTCGCCGACGAAGTTGAACAGGCGTGTCGGCTTCAGCGCCACCTCGACGGACTGCACGGGTGTGTCTGCGAAGACCCACGTCGGCCCCTCGTACTGGCGCCGGCCAGCCACCAGCTTCGCCTCGTATGTGTGTCCGGCGTAGCGGACCTGCAGCGCGTGAACTTGCGTGTCGCGGGGGATCACGCGCCAGGTGGCGATGCCCTCGAGTTGGGGCTCGGCGGGCGTCTTGCCGAGGAGCGCGCAGAGGCGGGCGTTGAGCCAGACGCCGGTTTGGTCCCAGATCCCGACAATCGCGGGCGGCTGGTCCTGCACCACCGAACGCATCCAGCCGTCCGGCGCCTCGATACCGGGCTCGGGCGCCAGGTGCACCGTCTTGCCGATTTCCGCGCGCGGCAAGTAGGCGCGCACCTCGACCGGCTCATTCGGGCGCGGCGGCACAAAGGCAAGCCGCGTAAAGGCCCAGGTCGCCAGCAGCGCAACGGGGATCAGCGCCCAGAGCAGTGGCTTCCCCTCGAAGCGCATGGCCTTCATCTTGATCAGGGTGATCGTGTCCTTGTGGCGCTTGGCAGCCTCCTTGTCACCGCGCTTCTTCGCATCCTTGATGAGCTGGTTCTGGCGTTCCTCGTCAGCCACGGAGCGGTGCAGCCACTCCTGGTCCGTGGTCCACTTGCGCACGAAGGAGAGCGAGGCGGAGGTGAGCACGGCCACGGTGAAGAGCGAAAGGTCGCGCGGCAGAAAGAGGATCCAGCCGAAGATCCAGTCCGCCATGTTGGCAACCCAGGCATTGATGGCTTCCATCATGTCAATTCCCCTCCACGAAGGTGATCAGGCCACGGTTGCCGTCCACGCGGATCATGGTGCGGTCCGGGATGCGGCGGGTGGCGTCCGGACAGACCAGCGCCGGGATGCCGAAATCGCGGGCCACGATGGCGCCGTGACTCAGCACGCCGCCGCGCTCCACAATAAGCGCCCTGGCGTGCACGAAGAGCGCGGTCCAGCCAGGGTCGGTGGACGGGCAGACGAGCACATAGTCGGTCGTGAGATCCTCGATCTTCTGCGGGTCGTACACGATGCGCGCCATACCGGTGGCCACGCCGGCGGCGATCGGATCGCCTGACAGTTCCTTGGCGCCGTCGTAGCTCTTGGGAAGGCCCATCTCCTCCAGGTGCTGCGAGTCCACGACCGCCGCCATCTCCAGGCGCTTGGCCGACTGCCAGCGCAGCTTGCGGTTGGCGATGGCCTTCGCCAGTTCCGCCGGATTCTGCTCGTAGTTCTTCAGCTCCTCCAGGTTGAGGAAGAAGATATCGCGGCCGAAGTTCCAGCGCTCGGCTAGCACGGCGATCGGCTGACGGATGGTCTCGTAGCCCATCATCAGGTAATGCTTGCCCGACTCGCGATACGGCAGCATGCGCTGCGCGTCGTGGAGGTCGGCCAGCGCGTCCTCGAGAAGGCAACCGCCGCCCCAGTGGCGCAGCGTCTCGGGGAGCTCCTTCTCGGCTACGCGACGGCGCTCGACGTTACGGTGGTGCAGCTCGTCCGGCAGGCGTGCGGACGGGCTCTGGTACATGGACATGATCTGCTTGATATAGGAGGCGTCTTCGCGCCAACGGGGCTTGGAAAGTTCCATCTCCTCGACCGTGCGGTGGCCGTAGGCCTCGATGAAATCCTCCAGCTTGCGCTTGCCCCGCGCCACCTCGCTGAGGGCGATGCCTTGTTCGATGGTGGTGTCGCCCTCGAGCCCCTGCGTGAGCGTCATCGAGAGCTGCGTACCGGCCTGCTCGCCCATCAGCTGTGTGAGCGTGGCCTTGAGTCCGGCGTCAGCGAGGCCGCCGAAGAAACCGGGCTTGAGAGACTCGCCGCCAAACTCGTGGAGCACGCGGTCGATGCGCGTGCGCAACTCCGCGAGGAGTTGTCCGGTCGTGAACCGGGAGAGGTCCTGCCGGCGCTTCTCCGCCACCCATGACAGGTAAGGCGGCAGGATTTCCTTTTCGAAGCGGTCCACCACGGTCCGGCGCACCGCCTTCATGGTGCGCGAGCAATGGATCATGCGCCGCACCAGGGCGGGGAGCGAGACCAGAAACTTGCCGTCCGCGCGGGCGGGGTCGAACTTGGCAGGCGCGGCGTCCATGACCTTGGGATCTTTGGCCACGGCGTCGAGGTCGTAGCAGAGCGGCATGCCATCCCAGAAGAGTTTGGCCGCGCGCTCGGGATCGGCGTAGATGCGGCCAGCGATCAGCTCCAGAAATCCCTCACGGCAGACCTGCTCGCTGGGCTGGTAGCCGAGATCCTTGTACATGCGGCCAAAGCCGCCGTTGCCGCTCATGAACTCGCGGACGATGTCCCAGGTCAGCGGCGTGGGCGCGGGGAGCGTCTCGCCCAGATTGTGCGTAACCCACACGCGGCGGTGCGGCCCGGCCAACCCGCGCAGGCGGTGGATCTCCTCCTTGCGGCCGATCTCGACGTCCTCCAACACGTCGAGCCCGCGGATCGGGCGCGACTGCAGCATGGCGAATTTCCCGCTCGCGCGGCCGAATTCGATATCCATGGGCTTGCCGAAGAATTTCTCGATGTCGAGCGAGATGCGCGCCAACTCCAGAAGCTGCTCGTCGGTGAGCGACGGCGCGTCCGGGTCGTGGTGGCTGGTGGTGTCTCCCAGCGCCGTGACCATGTGTACCTTGTGCCCGAGCGTGCGGCGGCGGATGGCCAGCGTCTTGCGGTCCACGGCAAAGCTGTCGGGGTGGACGTCGCCGCTGACGACCGCCTCGCCGAGGCCGTACGACGACTCGATAATAATCTCGCCGGCGTCGATGTTGTTCGGGTTCATCGTGAAGACGATGCCCGAGACCTCAGAGGGAAACATCGACTGCACAGTCACGGCCGTGCCGTTGCAGCCGCGCACATCGTGCTCGCGGCGGTAGGTGATGGCGCGCTCGTTGTTCCAGGAGCGGAAGACCGCCTCGATGCACTGCAGCAACGCGTCCCACGGCGTGGAGGGGAACGCCTGACCGGTGCGCATCGTGTAGAGCTTGCGGTAGCAGTCAGCCACCAGGCGTGGATCGGGCTCCGTGTGGCCGTGGGCGGGGGCGATCTCTCGGCCGGCAGCCTCGAAGTCGTCGGCGCTGATGCTGGCGACGGTCTTGCCGAACATCAGGACGAATTGCGAGTAGACGCGCCAGAAGTTGGTGTCGGTTGGCGCAGCAACGGCAGGATCGAGGCCGCAGTTCAGGATGGTGTCCATCATGCCCGGCATGGAGGCCGCGGCACCGGAGCGCACGGAGACGAGCAGCGGCGGCTGGGCACCGAACTTCCGCTGCGTAATGCCCTCCAGGCGCGCGATCTGCTCGCGCACCTCGGCTTCGAGTCCCTCGGGCCACTTGCCGTGGTTGTCGAGGTAGAGGCGGCAGCACTGCGTCGAGATGGTAAATCCCGGCGGCACTGGCAGGCCGGCCTTGCTCATGGCGGCGAGGCTCGCGCCCTTGCCGCCCAGAATGTCTTTCGCATCGGGGTCGCCCTCGACGCCCCCCTGGCTGAAGAAGTAGGTCCAGCGACGGCTCATCGTTTCCCCTGTCGGGCGCAGATCAGGCCCTTTTCCGCAGTTGCGAAATAGATGGTCCCGTCCGAAAGGATCGGTGCCGCAATGACGGTTCCCATCCATTTCGTGTCCATCCAGCGGCTCTCCACGTTCTTGTTTGAGAGGTCCACCTGCTGGAGCGTACCTGCCGTGAAGAAGACCAGTTTGTCGCCGCACAGCAGGAGCGGCAGACTGGCCACGGCGTTCTTCGGATGGGATTGCACCTTGCCGTTCCAGCCGACAATCAGGATCTCGCCGGAAGCGGTCGAGCAGAAGACGCGCTCGTCGTCTGCCATCAGCGGCGTGCCGGCTGGCGCGCAGTCAACGCGCCAGAGCGTGCCGCCGTTGACCAGACTCAGGCCGACCAGCCCCTTGGGCGTGGCGACAACGGCAATATCGTCGCTGACCACTGGCGCGCCCGCGCAGGGCTGCGGCGACGGCTGCATCCAGATGACCTTGCCGCTGCCGGCATCCAGCGCGACCACGCCATCCTTGCGCGAGCCGACCAGCAGGAGATCGCCGGCCGGGCAGGGAGCGCCGATCGGATCGCGCACCGCGGCCTTCCAGCGCGGCTGGCCGCGCGCGTCAAGGCAGGTGACCTCGTCCACGCGGCTGCAAGCGAAGAGATTCGATCCGGCCAGCACAAACTCGCCGGAGGCAGCGGCTCCCATCGGCGTCTGCCAGAGGTCCTTGCCATCAGCGGCGGCCACGCAGCGCAGCTTGCGGCCGTTCTCACCCGGCTTTCCTTCTGCAAAACAGACACGCGTGGCGGTGGCAGCCACGCCGCCGGCCACGGGCAGCGTAGTGGCGGCAAACCACTTGTTGGATTCCGGTGCCTTGGCGAGCGTGCCGCTGACCGCCAGCGCCGCCAGACCGCACCGGGCGCCGAGGTTGATTGGCGTGTAGAGCGTACCGCTCAGGCAGGCAAGGGGGCCGCTGATTGCCGGAACCGCGTTGGAGTCCGCCAGGTCCGCAGGCCAGCGCCACACGAAGCTCCCCTTGGCTGGCAGCGCGCTGCCATCCAAAGAGCCGGCATTGGCCGCGTTGCCGCGGCTACCGCTCCAGACAGGTTCCGTCTGCCGGTCGGCCGGACTCCCCATGCAGAGGAGCCCTTCTTCCGGCGTGCCGATATAGATGTGACCGCCGGCCACGACAGGGGAACTGGTAAAGTCCTTGCCATTGCCGAGACGTGTCTGCCAGACCGGCTTCATGGTGCGGCGGTCGATGCCAAAGAAGCGACCGCTGGTGGTCGTGATATAGACCAGGTTGCTGCCCACGGCAGGACAGGTGTTGATCCCTTCCTGGGAGTTCCACTGGCCGAGCAATTCGTTGTCCATGGAGATACAGGCCAGCACGCCGTCCGTGGCAGCAAAGTAGAGCTTACCGTCGGCAGCAGCCACGGCACCGAGCATGCTCTTGGCGAGCGGGCGCGACCAGATCTTCCTGCCGGTCGCGACATCCAGACACCAGAGTTGGCCGCCGGGCGCGTACTTTGCCGCGAGCGCGTCGATCTCCTTCTGCGTCTTTCCCTGGTCACGCAGTTCCTTCTGCTTGCGTGTCCAGTACTGCTCGGCGCTTTCCACCATATTGCCGTTGCCCATGCCGACAAACAGGCGATTGCCGACGATGGTGGGCGATCCCCAGACGGACATTTCGGTGTCGACCTTCCACTTGCACTTGCCGGTGGCGGCGTCTACGCAGGCGACGCCACTCCAGTCGCATCCATGGAGTTCGGCCGAGGTGAAGTAGACACAGCCGGCGCTGGCGGCCAGGGAAGAGTCGCAGTGGAACGTATTGGTGCTATCGAGCCCCATGTCGCGGAAGTTCCTCAGGTGCCACACCACGGGCGATTTGCCAGCCGGCGTGTCCAGGCGCATGGCGTAGATGCCGTCCGCGCCTGCGCCGCAGAAGACCAGGTTGCTGTAGAAGCAGGGCGAGGACTCCACATGGCTGCTGGCGCGCACCTCCCACAGCTTCTCGCCCTTATCGAAGGAGAGGCAAAAAATGCGGGCGTCGTGCGTTTCGTGCAGCCCTTCGCCGCAGACCACGTAGTTGCTGAACACTGACGGCGACGAGTACGTGGCGCGGAAGTCGGACGGCGCGAACGCCCAGGCTTCCTTGCCGCTCTGCGCGTCCAGACAGTAGATGGCGCCGCGGTCCGCGAAGACCTCTTTCTTGGCGGCCGAGGCCACGATGCGGTTGCCGACGATCGCCGGCGAGGAGTAGTATGTCTTGTAGTCCTTCGCAAACGCCCAGATCTTGCCGCCACCCACCGGATCCGGCGCGCCGTCTGTGCCGCCACCACGGCGATCGAGCCCGCCACGGAACAGGGGCCACTCCGCCTTGCCGGCGAACGCGGTTGTGGCCGTGTCCGGCCAGAGCGCGCGCTTGGCCTTGGGAACACCCCAGCACAGACCAGCCACCACGGCGATCGTCAGGAGCGTGGCCAGCTTGTTCCGCCAGAGGACCTTGGCGGTCAACTTGATCGTGGACGGCTTGAACATCGTCAGCAGCGCGCCGCCGATGGCCAAGAGGATAGCCGGCAGGATGGCGATCAAAACTTGAAGCGGTCCGATCAGAATCGGCACCACCGCCAGCGGCGGATGAGGAATCGCAAGGGTGATCAAGGCCAAGGCCTCCTTTTCTGCGTCCAGGTACTATGGCATATTCATGTTTTGTTGAAAAGTCCCGCGTGATCCCGGATTCCCAGCTTGTCGCGCGGCGCATGGTTGCGTTACCCTGCGTGTGTGCTGGCGGCCTGCCGGCGTACCGCAACCATGAAGATCGAACACCGTTACCGCGAATTTCTTCCCGAATCCCGCCGCGTGGTCGTCAAGATCGGCACGCGCGTCATCGCGCAGTCGACCGGCCGGCCGGATTTGCGCCAACTCCGCGGGCTGGTCGCCCAAGTGGCCGAGCTGCGGCGTAGCGGCTACGAGGTGCTGGTCGTCACCTCCGGCGCCGTGGCTGCGGGGATGGAATCTCTCGGCATTCGCGAGCGCCCGAAGCTCGTGCCAGATCTGCAGATGTGCGCCGCTGTGGGGCAGGCACGCATGATGGGCAAGTACGGGGAGCTTTTCCGCCATGAAAAGCTGCAGGTCGGCCAGGTGCTGCTCACCCATGCCGACTTCCTCCACCGCGTGCGCTTCGCCAACGCCCGCCGCACCCTCGAACACCTCCTGCGCGCTGGCGTGGTGCCGATCATCAACGAGAATGATGTAGTCGCCGACGAAGAGCTGAAGGCCGACCTCTCCCTGGGCGACAACGATTACCTCGCCGCGCTTGTCGTCAAGCTCGTGCGCGCTGACCTGCTCGTGATCCTCAGCACCGTGGATGGCCTCCTGGCGCCCCACGCCGGCGGCGGCCTGCGCCGCGTCCGCTGCGTGGAGAAGCTCGGCCCCGACATCTTCCGGCTCGTCAACCCCGGCAAAAATGCCCTCTCGAAGGGCGGCATGGACTCCAAGCTGCGCGCCGCGCAGATTGCCACCAAGGCCGGGTGCGCCGTGGTCGTGGCCAACGGGCGCAAGCGCGGCGTCCTGACTTCTGTGCTGGCCGGCGCGGACACCGGTACGCTGATCCTCAGCTCGCCGCTGTGACCGGGAGAGCCTGCATGCGACAAACCACGGCACTCGCGCTCGTCACCGCGCTCACCCTCGCCCGGGTGCCGCTCGTCTTTCTCTTCATGCTTCTGGCGCTGATCGCGCAGAGCCATCCGTCCGCCACGCTGGTCTGGGCGGCTTTCGCCTCCCTGACGCTCGCCGCGCTGACGGATCTCTTCGATGGCTGGCTCGCGCGCAAGTGGCGGGTGTCGAGCCAGTTCGGCGCCGTGGCTGATCCGCTGATGGACAAGGTCTTCTATCTGGTGGTTTTCCCCACGCTGCTGTATCTCCTCGGCCTCGCCCCGGCGGACGAGGAGACGCACGCGCTGGTGATGCTCTTTTTCACCGTCCTCTATCTGCTGCGCGACCAATGGGTCTCCTTCCTCCGCTCGGTCGGATCCACGTACCAAGCCGATTTGCGCGCCAACTGGATGGGCAAGCTCCGCACCGCCTTGAGCTTCCCCATCGGCTGCGCGATCTATCTCTATGTCGCGATCCATCCCGCCTGGCTGCCGCGCCCCCTGATGTACACACTCGAAGGGCTCGGCATCGCCGTTAACCTCGCCTCCATCGTGGTCTACACGCGGCAGTATCTCCCCTACCTGCGTCGCGCCATGGATACTTCCGCGGATGGCAGCAGCCGCCCTTCGGACCGTTGAGACTGCCTGCCGCATTACAAATACGCCCCTACTGATCGTTCACAGAAAGAGTGACAAGGCAGACAGGTTTCTCCAAGAGCCGTGGGAAGTTTTTCGGGGTCGGAGTCGCTATCGGAATCGGTATCGATTGTATATCCGACCCCGATACCGACGCCGACCCCGATACGATTGTCACTTTTATTACGAAAGCTCAATCATGCCCCCTCGAAACGGCAAACGGTAGTGAATACGCGCGAAACCAGCAAAGCATCTGGTTTGATTTGGCTTGATCTGCCTTGATCCGGCTTGATTTGCGGTCGTTGTCAGGAACACCAGTGGATCCGCTCGCGGTCGAGTTTCAGGCGCTCCGCGTTATGGTCGCCCCTGCGCAGTGCGACGAGGTCGCGGCACAACTCGCGCAGCCGTTCCCAATCTTCCGGGTTCACGCTGGCAGCTGTGCTCATGGACTCGATCATGCGCAGGTACTGCATGCCCAGCAGGGCAGAGGCTTTGTCGCTGAGCGGGCCGCCGGCCGATTCCATCAGGTCATCCGCATGGGCAGACCACTTGCCGACCAGTTCCCGGAACTCCTGCTGTTTCTGCCAGTCGAGGAAGCCGCCCTGTTTCCAGTCGGACAGGTTCTGCTCGTTGATCGGACGGCCATCAAAGAGCGTCTTCAACACCTTCCGAACCTCCCGCGAGGCATTGAGCCACGCCACAATCTCCACACCGGGGACGCCGTCCTCCAGGCGGCAATTGAGCTGCTCGCGAATGTCGCGGGGCAATCGCGCGATCTTACCGACACGAGTCATGGTTTTCCCCCTTGTCTGTATTTCCGTCGGGTTGCTTGCGCCACAGGACCACACCGTCACTCGCCTGCACGTCACCATTCAGCAAGCGCTCGTCCCGTTGCAACAACGGTATGATGATCCGCTTGATAAACATCCGCGGATTTCTCCGGAGCGCCGCCTCGAAGGCTTTTTCCACCAGTCGCAGGTTCTTCTTTTTTGCCAACGTGCGGTCGAACCGCTCCAGAAACATACGCAGCCCCTCGTTCGGCTGCATCTGGCAATCAATCTGACTTTTGCGACCCTTCTTTTGCATAACAAACTCCTTTCCCATCAATACGGCAGTTATACACCATGCAAATTTAATATTGAGTGTAGGGCAGCCGCTGGGGTCGAAAATGCAACACTGTGAAACGTCCTGAAATGTCACGAAACGCCACAAAGGGCCACAAGGGCGTAACAAATTTACTTGACAGTTTTTTTGAGGGTGGTGGGAAAGCAGTGATGCGGGATGCGGGATGCGGGCGTGTGTTGTGGCGTGGGGTTCAGCGGAAACGCAATCTTGCTTTTACCTATTTACAAATACGACCCCTATCCCGTCCCCTATCCCGGAACCGAAACAGCACCGGACGCTGTGACAACCTTTACTTCACCTGCCAACAACCCGTGTAAAAAACACATCCCTGTCATAAGAATGGAGAGTGCGCAGAAGAGAAGATTTACGAAGAAACTGGAGGCGCAATTATTAAAACTTTAGCCACGCTCCAAGCCCTGTACTGATCTGTGACTAACGCAGGACGGGAGACTGTTTCGCGCTTGTCCGGCGATGTCACAATTTTGCCACATTATTTCACAATCCTGTCCTTCTTCTGCCTTGCGGATTTCTGATCCTCGTTGCGGTTTTGTCCCTGACCCGGGACGAGTCGGGGCACCAGAGCCAGAACGAGGAGCTTGATTATGCAAACCGGAAATTCCGCGCACCCGCTGATTTTGCTGGCGTGCGCCGGCAAACGCTTGCAGCGACCAGGACTGGTGACAAACAAGCAGCTTCGCGCCGTTGCCGCCGGGATGCACGCGTGTCCCGAACCAGGCCGTGTACGCATCCCCCACGCACCGGCGCTCGACGGATTGCGCGCGCTGGCGGTAGGCGCCGTGCTGCTCTACCACGCGGGGGTGTCGTGGATGCCGGGCGGGTTTCTGGGCGTGGAGGTCTTTTTCGTAATCAGCGGCTACCTGATCACCTCGCTGCTGCTGGCGGAGTGGTCCACGACCGGCCGCATCGACCTGGCGGGGTTCTGGCTGCGACGCGCGCGCCGCCTGCTACCCGCACTGTATGTGCTGCTGCCGGCCGTGATCGCATTTGCCGTGATTTTTCTGCCGGAAGAAGTTGCGGGAATACGCGGTGACGCTGTGAGCGGCGCATGGTATGTCAACAATTGGTATCAGATTTTCAGCCACAAATCCTATTTTGAGAATGTGGGTCGGCCATCGCTGCTGCGTCACCTCTGGTCGCTCGCCGTAGAGGAACAGTTTTATCTGCTGTGGCCGCTGATCTTCTGCGTGCTGATGCAGTGGAGGCAACAAGACGCCACAACGAGAGGTCACGAAGGAGGGGAAGGATGCACGAAGAATGCAAAAGGATATCTTGATGCGCAGTTGCCGCGTGCAGAAAAACAACGTCTGAACTTCAGATCCCTTCGCATCATCATTGCGCCTATCGTGTCCTCCCCTGTCATTATTGTCATGTGCGGCGCCGCGGGGTGCGCGCTCTGGATGGCTGTGCAATATGTGCCCGAGACAGACCCCTCGCGGATCTACTTCGGCACGGATACGCGGGCCTCCGGCATTCTACTTGGAGCCGCACTGGCGTTTCTGCGCCTGCAAACGAGCAACCGGTTGAATCATGCGGCAGACATTGCAGAAGGCGCCGCCGAAGGCGCGGCGCCATCTAAAACAGCGTGGGTGTGGGGCGTCACCGGCCTTATTGCCCTGGTTGGGCTGGCGTTCTGCCTCCTGCGCATCTCCGAATTCCAGCCGTTTCTCTACCGCGGCGGTTTTTTTCTGACCAGCCTGGCCACAGTCGCGCTGATCGCCACGGCCGTGCAGGCGCCGGGCTCGCTGGTCGGTCGCATCTTCGCATGGACGCCGCTGCGCTGGATCGGCGTGCGTTCCTACGGGATCTATCTGTGGCACTTCCCGATTTTCATGGGCACCCGCCCGCAACTCGATGTCGCTTTGGGGGGCGCATGGCTGCTTGCCGCACGCCTGGGCATGACGGTGCTGATCGCGGCGCTCTCCTACCGATTTCTGGAATTGCCGATCCGACAGGGCGTCCTCGAGCATTGCTGGCGCGCCTGGCGCCTGGCGCGCGGCCACAAGCGGCGTTGGCTCGGCGCGTGCGGCGCTGCCGCCGTGTCGGCGGTGGCCGCACTTCTTGTCGTGTGCGGCGCACTGCTGTTTTCGGCCAAGACTCCGCCACCAGCCGAGTACTTGACGGTCCTGCAAGCGCCGGACCACACCACGAATAGCCCGGGTAGGTCGGCGTGTCCCCTCGCCGCCGAAGAACCGCGCGCAAGGGACTGCGCGCCCTACGCCGTAACCAATGTTTGCCCTACAGCCTGTGCGACCGTCGCCGACATGGTTCCCGGCACAGCCATCACGGCCATCGGCGACTCGGTGATGCTGGGTGTACGCGACGAACTGCTGCGCACGCTGGGAACCAACGTGCTCGTGGATGCGGAAGTCGGCCGTCAGGCCCGGCATGCCTTGGCCGCCGTGCGGAAGCTTCGCGCGGCGGGGCAGATCCGGCCGATTGTAATCCTGCACATCGGCGCCAACGGCTTCGTCAGCGCCGCCATGTTCGACAAGATCATGGCCGAACTAGCGGATGCACGAGAAGTGCTGGTCGTCAACGTCAAGGTGCCGCGTTCCTGGGAAACACCGAACAATGCCATGCTGGCAGAGGCCGTTGCACGCTACCCGAAAGCCGTGCTGGTGGACTGGCATGCCGCCAGCGAAGAACGTCCGGAACTCTTCTGGAAGGACGGCCACCATCTCCGGCCAAAAGGCGCCGTTGTCTACGCCGATCTGATTGCGCAGGCGCTGCGCCGCACCACGGCCGCACCAGAGGCCCTGAAAGGACCCCGTGCTGCGGGAGATGCGGCCAGCCTCGCGCGCGAGATGCATCAAAGACACGCCTAGCAAGCGTCGCAGAGCTCCGCCCCCCATTTGGAAGATCACACCATGCACGCCGGCAGGCGGAAGCGAAACGCGGCGCCCCGCCCGGGCGCGCTTGCCACCTCGATCGTCCCCTGGTGGTTTTCGACAATGCTCTTGGCAATTGCGAGCCCTAGGCCGCTGCCGAAATCCCTGGGGCGGCCCCTGGGTTCCGTCGTAAAGAAGCGGTCGAAGACCTTCCCCAGGTTCGATGGCGCGATGCCGCACCCGGTGTCGCGCACCGTGGTTATCACGGTCAGGTCCGGGCCGGGTTCGACCGTGACCTCGATGCTCCCCGTGGCAGGCGTATAGCGGACGGCGTTGTCCAGGAGATTGCCGATCACCTGCTCGATGCGTCCCGGCATGATTTTCGCAAAGACCGGTTTGGCGGGAAGGTTCACTTGGATGGCGGCGTGCGGCGCATCGAGCGTGGTCTCGAAACGCTCCACGATCTCCCGCACGCAGGCGCCGTAGTCCAGCTTCTCCTTCGGAGTGTGTGGAATCTCCGTGTCCAACTTCGTCAGTTCGCCGAGCTCCCAGATCATCCGCGCCAGGCGTTCGGACTCGAACCGGATATTGCCCAGAAACTTCACGCGCGCATCCTCCCGGGCAAAAGCGCCCTGCTCCAGCAGTTCGGCCGCGCCCTGGATCGCCGTGACCGGCATCTTCAACTCGTGCATGACCGTGGCTATGAACTCGCGGTTGTACTGGTTCGTGCGCTGGAGCTCCGCGGCCATCTGCCCGAGGGCGCGCGCCAGTTCGGCAATTTCATCGCGCCCGCGCACATCTACCTGCAGCGGCGCCTGCCCACGGGCAAAAGCGGTGGCAGCAGCAGTCAGCTTTCGCAGGCGGCTGGTGAGGGAGCAGGCCAGAATGGTCGCCAGCAGAAGACCGGCGAGGAGCGTCAGCACAGTCGTAGTCCGCTGAAACTCGAATAGCCGGATGCTGGCCTTGGTGACATGGCCGGTGTGACGCGACAGATAGGCCACGCCACAGACGCGGCCTTCGCGCAGGATCGGCAGCGCCACATAGTAAAACATGTACTGGTGGTCGTCTGTCAGCGCGAAACGGGCGCAGTATTTGCCGTGCAGGGCCGATTGTACTTCCGGCAGGCAGGAGAGGTCGGCGGCAGGAACGACGTTGGTGGACGAATCTGCCAGAACAATTCCGTTTGTTCCCAGCACCTGGATGCTGGTGTGGATGCGACCCTCGTAGGACTGCACTGCCGCGTTCAGCCGCACCCGTTGCGCGTTGTCGAGAAACCCGCCCGCGTTGAGCATGCCGCGGTACTGCTCGCCGATGAGGAAGGCGCTGTCGTCCATGCGGGCTTCCAGCTCGCGACTGGTAAAGCGGCCAAACATGCCAAACGTGTACCAGTTCAGGAACAGAATCGGCACAAGGATCACCACAGCGCAGAGCCAGATGATTTTCCAGCGGATGCTTTTCATTTATCGCTCTCGATGGCGTGGTTCAGCTTGTAGCCGAGTCCGTGAACCGTGGCGATGGGGTCCATGGAGCGGCGGACACCGGCGAACTTCCGCCGCAGCCGCTTGACGCAGGCGTCGATGCTGCGGTCCGTCACCACGTGCTCGCCGTCGTACATGCGGTTGATCAGCATTTCGCGCGTGAAGACCCGCGCCGGAAAGCGGACCAGGCACTCCATGAATTTGAACTCCGCGCGCGTCAATGGAATGTCGATGTCGAAGTACGCGAGGGTGAAGGATTCGCTGTCGAGCACAAGCGGCCCGTGTGAAAAACGGGATGCGGTTTTCTCTTCGGTCGGCCGCTCCGCCCGGCGCAGCACGGCGCGCACGCGCGCCGCCAATTCACGGGGGCTGAATGGCTTGGTGACGTAGTCGTCGGCACCGAGCTCGAGCCCCACCACGCGGTCGATCTCCTCAGCGCGCGATGTCAGCATCACGATTGGCACGAACGGCCGCAGGCGTCGCATCTCGCGGAAGAGGTCGAGGCCGGACAGGCCGGGGAGGTTCAGGTCGAGGAGGACCAGGTCGGGGTTGGCGTCCGTGAATTTCTGCAGCCCGACGTCGCCATCAGCGGCCACGAGTACCTCGAACGCGTTTTCTGTGAGTATGTACTCGACCACATCCGCGATGTGCTGCTCGTCATCCACCAGCAATATGCGTTTGGGTTTCACTCCGTGATCCAATCGCGCGGTGGAGCAGCGCTCCCACGAAATGATAAGAAATCGCTTTCTGGCCGACACGGGCACAAACTAGCAGAGACCGGTTGGCAGTAGCGCGTTCATGGTGAAAAGCCTGCCAGAAGCGGGGAAAGATGTCCAGTACACAGCGAAACGCCCCTGCGGGCCGGGCGGGGTATTCCCCGAACGGCCCGCAGGGGCGTTCTTGCCGTCCGGAAGGGTGAAACGGGACAAACCGGACCCGCCGCGAAGGGTCAGCCGTTCGCGTAAATCAGGTCCGGATCGGTGTCGTAGTCGGGTGAGACATCATCCGCCTCCACCTCGACTACGGCGGACAAGTCGAAGCAGGGCTCGATGACCAATTCGCCGGGCGGGTCGGGGCCGGATGCGACGCGGACGCCTTGCTGCCACAGGCCCAGGTGGCGCAGGATGCGCTCGATCACGGCCTGATCATCGATGAGGGAGATAATCCGCATTTCCCGCTGGCACCGGGGGCACAGGAGCGGATCGGCTTCCCAGACTTTCTTGATGAGTTCGCGCCACTTGGGGGACGGGATGCGGCGGGGCTTGTGCTCGGAAACGTCGATCACCGCGGCGGTCTTTCCGTCGGGTTGGACCGCAGCCGCCGCCTGCTTCCCCCGCTGGCCGCGCATTTTGTTGGAGTACCAGCCGTAATACCGGACAAGTTGGAAACTCTTGTCGGGGATGTGCTGCGTTATCGCAGCGATGAAGTCACACGGCGTGACTGGCTCCTGACTGGATTCGGGCCGCCGCCGGCGGCGGCATCTTCCGGCCTTCCTGAGTTCCCGATTCAAACAGCGGGACGAACGGGGAACTCAGGAAAGCAGGAAAGTGCTGCGGCGGGTGATCTGCATCTGCTGGAATCTGCGCAAGCTGCGGGCAGCCTTGCCGCGGCCGCCACGTGCCGGTATCCGGCGGAGTGCGATTTGCGGCGCGAACTTGACCAACTGAACGCGAAGATGGACACTCTGATCCAACTGCTTTCCGGGCGGCTGGTGCTGTCCGGTGAACGGCGGAAGGAGAAGGCGGGATGAAAAGCACACGTCTATTGAGCGCGATCGTTCTATCCTGTTCGGCTAAGAGGATAATCGCCGCCATGAAACGACCAGCCCGCCGCCAGCCCGCCGCCAATACGCTGACTCTGCTGGGGGGCGGCACGCTGCCAACCCCGCCTTCGCCCGATCAGGCGCGGCTGGAAGCCCATCCGGTCTGACCCCATGTTCCTTCCTTCCACACGGCCGGAGATGACCGCGCGCGGATGGGCTGCGCTGGACGCGATCCTCGTCACCGGCGACGCCTACATCGACAGCCCGTTCGCGGGCGCGGCGTTGATCGGCCGCGTGCTCGAAGCCGCCGGCTTCCGCGTCGGCGTCATTGCGCAGCCCGACGTGCAGGGCACGGCCGACATCACCCGGCTGGGCGCGCCGCGCCTCTTCTGGGGCGTCACTGCCGGATGCGTGGACTCGATGGTGGCGAACTACACCGCCACCAACCGCAAGCGCCGCGAGGATGACTTCACGCCCGGCGGCCGGAATGACCGCCGGCCGGACCGCGCCAGCATCGTCTACGCCAACCTCATCCGCCGCGCCTTCCGTCCCTGCGCGCCGATCGTGCTCGGCGGCATCGAGGCCAGCCTGCGCCGCATCGCGCACTACGACTTCTGGTCCGACAGTGTCCGCAAATCGATCCTCTTCGACGCCAAGGCCGGCCTGCTGCTCTATGGCATGGCCGAGCAAACCGTGCTGGAACTGGCGCAGCGCCTGCGCGACGGCCGCGACTGGCGCGACCTGCGCGGCATCTGCTTCGCGGCCCGGGAGCCGCCCGGCGATGCGATTGTGCTGGATTCTGACGCCTCGCCTTCATGCGCTTCGTGTTCATGGTGATTTTTCTTCCCGATTCCAACTACCCGGTTTCGACGCCTCGTTTTTGAATCCATTTTGACGACTGGAGGCTGGAGCCTGACTCCTGTCGTGAAAGCGTCAGAAACCGGTAGTTGGCGCAAAGGCGCTTGGATCTGGCTGCAATGGGGTGATATCACGGCGGCGCGGCATTTGAAAAGCCGTTGGGTTACAGCAAAACAAATCGAGCTATGACATGATTCCCGATTGGTATATCTTGCATTTGCTGACCACAGGAGAAGCAGGAAGTTCAAGTCATGAAAACATGGATCAAAGAGCGCTTGGACAAAATCGACGCGCTGTTTCCGCCGGAACGACTGACGCGTAGTCGCGAGCGGATCACGCGGCTGTGGCATGGCCAGCCGCCGTTGGACCGGCTGCCTTTCACCTTCAATCCGCTGACGCCGATTGATTATTACGCGGCGATCACCCCGCCGGAATTGCGCCTGAGGCAGATGTTGGACGAAAGTGTGCTGCATGGCCAGATGGACGACGATTTCATCCCGGCGTTCTTTCCCGGCTGCCGTCAGGCCACGATCCCCAATATGTTCGGCGCGGCGGAGGTCGTCGTGGAGGATGACGTCACTTGCACGAAAATCCTCTGGGAAATCAGCGATATTGCCAAGTTGTCGGAGCCTTCAATGGCACCCGGCACCGTGGCGCACGAGTGGCTGGCACTGGAAAAATTTGTGCTCGAGGAAACCGAGAGCCGTCTGCCGATCCACGTCACCGACATGCAGGGGCCTGCCGACGTCTGCGGCCAGATGTGGGGTTACGAAAATCTCCTCACCTGCGCCTATGAGGATCCCGGTGCCTATCACAGGTTGCTTGCGAAAGTGACCGAGGCGTTCGTGATGTTTTGGGACGCGCAGCGGAAAGCGGCCGGCGACCGCTTCGTCGGCACGCATCTCTGGGGTTGGAACTGGGTGCCACCGGATGCTGGCGCGTCGCTCTCGGCCGACAGCCTCGTGATGCTCTCACCGGATTTTTACCGCGAGTTTTACCAGCCACACCTTGAAACCATTGCGAAAAGATTCGGCGGGCTCGCGGTGCACTCGTGCGGCGATTTCTCGCAGGTCGTGCCGGCCATGTGCGCGACGCCGGGCCTCAAGGCCGTGCATTGCGGACAGATGAAACTCGACGACATCTTGAAGGCCGGCATGGACGACCGCGCGCTTGTCATCCTCGGGTCGCCGCAGGAAAAAGCACAGCAGGTATTTGACCTCATCCGCGAAAACAAAATGCGCGTGGACCTCTCGATCAGCATCAAGCCGCCGGATGGCAAACCCGTCGCCTCATGGACGGAACAAGACTGGGGCGTCGTCCGTCGCACCAACGACTCCATCCTCTCGGCTGCCCATTGCTGAGCGGAAAAATTGATAAGAAATCGCTTTTCGGCTGGCACCGGCCCGTACAGGCCGAAATCATGCCAGAACCGGTCTGGAGCGGCGAATTCATGACGTGAAGCGTGTCAGAAACCGGGATAAACGTCAAGATCACTACAAACCCGCCGCTTTGGGGTGGACGGGGTACTCCCCGGCCGGCCCAAAGCGGCGGGTTGCGTGTTCTGGTGGCCGGAAAGAGACAGACCGGTCCCGCCGCGAAAGGTCAGTCGTTCGCGTAAATCAGGTCCGGTTCGGTGTCGTAGTCGGAAAGCGGGTCATCCGCCTCCTCCTGGCTACGGCGGGACGAGTCGAGACAGGGATCGATGACCCAATCGCCCGGCGGATCGGGGCCGGATTCGACCCGCACGCTCTGTTCCCAAAGACCTAGGTGGCGCAGGATGCGCTCGAT